>Ga0073932_1000091_pt1 | contig 225483 bp, 203 predicted proteins | sample DewCreD2012metaG_FD_76967 | JGI IMG/M metagenome (GOLD analysis project Ga0073932, IMG submission 76967) | Hot spring sediment bacterial and archeal communities from British Columbia, Canada, to study Microbial Dark Matter (Phase II) - Dewar... ... | reverse complement strand
GGCGTTGATCAAGCAGGCCGGTTTTCAGAACGCTGCCCAGGCTCGTAGATGGTTTGATGGGCACCTTGACCAGGCTTTTGCCCTGCTTGTTTCGGGAATTTCTCGACTTTGAGAAAGCCATGCTTTATTGCCACACTTCACTTGCCGAGTCAGGCAGCCTGTGCTAAACTCAGCAAGAAAAGCCATGCCAGACGATAGAATGTTTCAGGAAGCCGTCCAGGCGATTCAGGAAGGTCAGACCGAACGGGCGAAAGACCTGCTGACGCGCCTGCTCAAAACAGACCAGAAAAATCCGGACTACTGGCTGTACCTGAGCGCGGTGGTGGATACGCCCAGCGAAAAGATCTTCTGCCTCGAATCGGTGCTCAAGATCGATCCGGCAAACCAGGCTGCCCGGCGCGGGATGATTCTGTTGGGCGCCTTGCCGCCGGATGATACCATCCAGCCCGTCGCGCCGGCGCGCCGCAAGTGGACCGCCGAACTGATCGACGAAGACCTGCCCAAGGGGAAGCTGGCGCGCCTGATGCGCAATCCGGTCGTAAGGCTTGCCACCATTTTGATCGTTGGTCTGGCAGTGGTCGGACTCGTTGTCTTGGGCATCTCGATTCGACCCCAGCTCTCGGGAATGATTCAGTTGCGCGTCACCGGCACCGCTCGGTCGGTTTCGGAATTCCTCCCTTCAGCGACCGCCACGGTCCCCTCTCCCACGCCGAAAGTTCGCTCGCCCACCCCCACCTTCTCGGGCACCTACCCGCCGTTGTGGACGACGCTCCAGGCAACCTATACCCCCACGCCGCGCTACGTCAATACGCCGCACCCCATCCAGGAAGCGTACAGCATCGCCATGCGCCGTTTCGACCAGGGCAACTACGCTGAGATGATTCTCTTCATGGAACAAGCCATTCGGGAAGACCCCAACTCGGCGGACTTGCACTATTACCTGGGAGAAGCCTACCGCCAGATGGGAGAGATGAGTAAAGCGCTGGACGCCTACCAGAAAGCCATCCAGGTCAATTCCGGGTTTGCGCCGGCGTACGTGCGGCGCGCTCAGCTTCAGCTCCTGCTCACCCCGCAAGCCAGGGTGGAGCAGGATTTCGACAGAGCCATTGCCCTCGACCCTGGACTGGCAGAAGCCTACCTGGAAAGGGCTGCATACTACGCCGGGATCGAGGACTATGCCCGCGCGCTGCAAGATTTAGAGACGCTGGAAGCGCTCAACCCCAATGACCCGCGCCTGTATGCCCGGCGCGCTCAGGTTTACCTGAGCCAGGGCGATGTTGACGCCGCGCTGGAGCAGGCGCAAAAAGCCTATGACCTGGACTTGACGCTGCTTCCCGTTTACCGCATCCAGGCGGAGGCTTACCTGGCAAACAAGCAGCCCCTGCTGGCGTTCGAAAAGATCGACATCTACCTTCGTTACGTGTCGGATGACCCCAAGGCGTACCTGATACAGGGCTTGGCGGCTATCCAGATCAACAAGCAAGAAGCCGCCTTCAAAGCCATGGATAAAGCGCTGGCGCTGGATTCCAGGCTGCCCGAGGCGTACCGCTACCGCGGCTTGCTCTACCTGGAACTGGGCGAAGGGCAAAAGGCGGTCAACGATTTGATCGAGGCGCAGCGCTTCCAGCCCAATTCATTCGATATCAACCTGGAGCTGGGGCGCGCCCTGCTGGTCGCCAGGCGGTACGGCGATGCCTTTAACCAGATGTCGGCAGTCGAAAACCTGGTCAAGGACGATAAACAGCGCGCCGCCCTGTACTACTGGCGCGGGCAGGTGCTGGAAGCCGGGCAAAACCCGCGCGCCGCCGAACGGGACTACCAGCGGCTGCTCGACCTGCCGGAGGGCGCGGCTGAAGCCGAGTGGCTCGAGTTCGCCCGCGCCCGCCTGCTGGTGCTCAACCCGCCGACCGCCACGCCCACCTTAACAGCTACGCCATCGTTGACCCCCACAGTCACGCTGACCCCGACGCCCACGCCTACTCTCACGGGCACGCCTACCCGCACGCCGCTGCCCAGCCTGACCCCAACCGCCTCGCGCACTTTGCCGCCTTCGCTGACCCCCACCATCTCGCGCACGCCTACCCCTACACTTACTGAGGCAGCCAGCCGCACCCCCACGCGCACCGCCACCAGCGCTGCTGCGACCCGCACCACGACTCGCACCGCGACCCGCACACCTACCCGCACCCCCTGATCATTGTAAGAGTTTTATTAGATTAACGGTGGACATCTTGCCAGTCTATCTCAGGCGCGCTATAATCCTATCCGCTTTGAGTCTCTTTGTGTGCGTTTTCGAGGTGGTTTATGCCAATCTATACCTATCGGTGCGATAGCTGCGGAGTGCAATTCGAAAAACATCAAAAATTCGACGAGCAGCCGCTGACGCGCTGCCCGGAGTGCAATAAAAAGGCGCTGCGCAAGGTTTACACGCCTGTTGGCATCGTGTTCAAGGGCAGTGGGTTTTACGCCACCGATCACCGCTCTCCCTCTGGTCAGGGTCGCCATGGAAAATCCGGCGAGAGCGAAAAGAAGGATACCGAAAAGAAGAACGGTTCAGAAAGCTCCAGCAGTAATACGTCAGGCAGTTCGTCTTCCTCCTCCCATTCATCCGATTAACCTAAATCCTCCTGATGGAACAAGGACGCCCCTGAGCGTCCTTGTTCTTTTATCGAGAAAAGTGTATTAATGAGTAGGGCAAAGGCAACCATTGCCCTTATGGCTTTCGTTTCTGGTCGTCTTCCAACTGCTCTTGCTCTTTTCGACGTAATTTTCTCTCCTGCGCCTGCTTTTGCTCCAACTGCAAGCGCTCCTGCCGTTCTTTTTTCAATTTCTCCGTTTGCTGCTGCTCCAACTGCTGACGTTCTTGTTGCTGCTGATGCCGTTTTTGCGCCTGCTGCTGCTCCAACTGCTGGCGTTCCTGCTGGTCCTTGAGGCGTTTCTGCGCCTGCTCTTGTTCCAACTGCTCACGCGCCTGCTGGTCCGCTTTCCTTTTTTCATCCAGTCGCTGCTGTTCAAGCTGCTGCTTTTTCCGTCGCTGTTCCAGGGCTTGCTCCTGCGTCGCCTGACCCTGCGCATCCTCCTGCTCTGACATCTCATGCTTTTCCATTTCATTTATCCTTTTCAAATCGAACACTATCCTTCATTATATCCTTTATTTGCTGCGGATGGAATTCTCACAGACAATAAAAAAACGCACCGCCAGGGTGCGTTTCAACTCATTCAGGCTCCTCGACCAGGACTCGAACCTGGAACCTGGCGGTTAACAGCCGCTCGCTCTGCCGATTGAGCTATCGAGGATCGGAGCGAAGGGGATTATAAGCGCAAGGCTTGGGCATGTCAAGCGCGCTTGAGCGCATCAGCGGGGCGCATCAGCGCACCTTGCGCTTCCATTCATCCTTTAATTGCAACTGGCGCGGGCTTTCACCCGAGCTCAACGCCAGGAAGTCATTCAACAAGCGGTTATATTTCAGCGTCTCATCCATCATCGGGAAGTGCCCTGACTGATCGAAGATAATGTAATGACAGGACTCTGGCAGGGCTCCCAGGCGTTCCACACTGGGAAGCTGGATGACCGGGTCATTTTGCCCATAGACTAACAGGCAGGGCGTGGACAGGCTTTGGGGAATTTCCAGCCGTTCGATCGATTGCATGCCGTCCAACGAAACATGAATCGCCTGGTGGTCGGTCTTGGGGGCTTCCAGCCGAGCCGCGTCATTCACAGGCAGTTTTGCCAGCAGCCAGTCGATCAGCTCCTGCATGGGCGCGCTGCGCAGGCGTGGATTGATATCCGCATAGGTTTGCGGCATCCCCGTCAACATGATGCGGTCAACGATATCGGTATGATTCATGGTGAAAGATAAGGCGACCACCGCCCCTAAGCCATGTCCAACCAGGGCGATGCGACCAATGCCCATCACCTCCAGAAAACCTTCTAAGAGCTTGACCTGTTCATCCAGGGAATACATCTCCTGGCGTTTAGCGGTATCGCCAAAACCCCATAAATCCAGGGCGTAAGCGCGATAACTGATCGCCGTTGACTGCATGGAAGGCACCCAATAGCGCCAGGAGCCAACCCAGCCATGCAGGAAGATGATCGGCTTCCCGCGCCCCAAGACCTCGTAGTGGATGATCTCGCCATCCAGCGTGGCAACGCTCATACGATGCGCCCGAAAGACAAACCGAAAACCAGCACCTATGCCTTCCCGATTTTCACCAGCAACTCTTTCACCCGTTCGGTCAATTGGTCAGGCGAGAAAGGCTTGACGATGTAATCCACCGCGCCTGCCTGGATGCCCGTTTGGACCTCCTGATCCTGACCTTTCGCCGACAAGAAGACAATCGGGATATCCTTGAGCTGGTCATCTTGCTTCATCACCTCGCAGGCTTCATAACCGGTCATCCGCGGCATGCGCACATCCATCATGATCAAATCAGGTTGCTCAGCGCGGGCTAACTCTACCGCCTGCTCCCCATTCGATGCCGCCACCACTTCATACCCGGCAAAGCGCAGCGTAAAGGTAATTAGCTCACGTATATCCCGTTCATCTTCTGCGATCAATATTTTCGCCATGTTCCATCCTCTTTGTAACCAACTTTGTCGTAAGATTCAGTTCGAAGCTGCGTCCGGTGTAAAGACGGGAAGGGTGAAGGAAAAAGTGCTGCCCTCTCCGGCTACCCCAGCGCTTTGGTACCAGATTTCGCCTCCGTGCATCTCAACCAGTGTCTTTACAATCGATAAACCCAAGCCGGTGCCCGAAGTTGCCAACACCAGCGGGTCTTCCCCGCGGTAGAAGCGCTCGAAAATTCGCTTGCCCACCTCAGAGGTGATGCCGATGCCGTTATCTTGCACATCCACCTGAATCATGTTTCCCTGCAGGCGCGCCCGAATCAGGACGCGTCCCTCCGGCGGAGTGTATTGATAGGCGTTTTCCACCAGGTTATCGAGAATCTGGCGGATGCGCTCTGGATCAGCGTTGACCAGCGGCAAGCCTTCGGGCGCATCCTGCTCGAAGGTCATCGGTTTTTCCTCCTGAGCGCTGCGGCGTTTGAAAGTGTCCAAAACGTCGCGGACCACCGGCGCCAACTCCAGCGGCTGGAGTGACAGCGTCACCTTGCCCGATTCGATGCGTGAGACATCCAATAAGTCATTGACCAGGATTGCCAGGCGCTCGGTGTTGGTCTTGACCACCTGCAGGAAGTGCTGCTGTTGTGGCTGCAAGGCGCCTGCTGCGCCCATGAGCAGGATATCGACGTACCCTTTGATAGACGTCATCGGCGTGCGCAGTTCATGGCTGACGGTGGCAACGAACTCGGATTTCAGGCGGTCCACCTCCACCTCGTGGGTAATGTCACGGAAGATGGACACGGTGCCCATGAAATCATTTCGGATTCTCACCGGGCTGGTGCTCACTGCCACCACGCGCTGGTTCTCCAGCTCGATTTGCTCGGTGTAGGGTTCATCGGAGCTGAAGGAAGCGGGATTTTCCGACCAGGCGCGGATGGTTTGCATCCAAGCCTCTCCTGTCTTCCCAAACAAACCCATGAAATGATCCAGCGAGTGCCCAACCACGTCCGCCCGTTTCAGTCCGAGGATGCGCTCGGCAGACATGTTGAACAAGGTGATTTGCCGCCGGTGATCGGTCACCAGCACGCCATCCGCCACCGATTCCAGGATGGCTTGCGAGCGGGAGGACTCGATATGTTGGATGCGCAGCATATCGCCCAGCCGCTCTGCCTGGTCGCGAATCAGGTTATAGAGCTGGGCGTTGTTGATTGCCACCGCAATCTGCTTGGCAGTTGCCTGGATGAGGTCCAACTGGTCTGCGGAGAACCAGTTCGTTTTACGATGGAAGAGCATCAACACCCCCAGCGTATCCTCGGCGACCATCAGGGGCACGGCGATGGCGCTGCGATACGTCTGCGTGCGGTCCTTGCGGCGCAGCCAGCGCGTATCCTGCCACAAATCATCCACCAGCACCGACTGGCGGTTTTGAATCACCCATCCTGCCAGTCCCTCGTTGGCTTTGATCAACGCTGGCTGTCCACCGCGCGGCAGCGGCATGCTATACCCTTGAGAAGCCCGCAAGAAGAGCGTCGCGCCGTCCGGCTCGGTCATCAAGATCAAGCTGTGCTCGGCATCCACCGATTCGTTGATGACCTTGAGGGTACGGTTCAGCACCATGTCCAGGTCAAGGCTGGCAGACAGTTCAGTGATAATCGTCAACAAGGTCTGAGAGCGCTTGTGCTCTTTTTCGAGCTGCTCGGTGCGCAGCGACACGCGCTTTTCCAGGTCCTCGGCGTAAGCCTGCACCTGAGAAAAGAGCCTGGCGTTATCCATCGAAACCGAAAGCTGGTTGGCAACCTGGCTGAGCAGGCGCTCATCCGCCTCGCCGAAAGGCTGAGGCGTATAGCGCTGCACTGAAATGACCCCCTTGGGTTCACCGCGCATGATGATTGGAACTCCCAGCCAGGTGCGGCAGGGGTCTCCAGCGCTAACGCCCGGCACCGGCAGCGTCTCCTTAGCCAGCATATCCTTGATCAACAATGGCAGACGGGTTTCGATCACGTACTCGCTGAAGCTCAAGCCCTTTCTCAGCGCAACGATGGGTTCAAGCCGGACGCCTTTTTCCAGGACGTGAACCTGCAAGTAATCGGCATCTTCCACCAAAGACACCACCACGGCATCGCAGGAAATCTGACGGGTAATATTGGCAAAGATGACATCCAGCAGGCGCTCCTCATCTCGCACCTGCGTCAGGCTGACGCCCAGGTCGAACAAAGCTGCCAATTCTGAGCTGCGCTGCTGCGTCTCGGCAAAAAGGCGCTCTGTTTCAGCCAGCAGGCGCGCGTTTTGGATGGCAACCGCTGCCTGATTGCAGATTGTGCGCGCCAGTTCCACTTCTTCCGGAATAAAGCGGCAAGCCAGCACCGAGTGCACCATAACCAGCCCAATCAATTGATTGCCGGTGGTCACCGGAAGTACCAGCAGCGAGCGGGTATCGCTGGCAGACAGGAATTCCTGCAACGCCGCCAGTTCACCCTCAACGCCCACCTCCTCGAATGACAACACGCCCTGCGATTCCCTGAGCCGTTCGATCATTGGACTGTCGGGCAGGCGCAGAGGCAAATCAACCGGCTGCGCTGGTCCCTGCGCTTCCACCCAGGATGTCCCATCTCCTCGGAATAAGGCAACCGACACCTGGTCGCAGGTGATTGCCTTGGGCAACTCAGCAACCACGTGACCCAGAATCATCGTCAATTCCAGCGAGCTGCCCAACTCCGAAGAAACTTTATTCAAGAGCGCCAGCCGCCTGGAGCGCTGGTCCATCTCCGCCGCCCTTTGAATGGATTCCTCGAACAGGCGGGCATTTTCTAAGGCGACAGCCGCCTGACCGGCAAAGGTCGCCATGACCTGGACCTTCTCCGGAGTGAAATAATGCGATTCACTTTTCTCCAAGGCGATGACGCCGACCACTTCGCCCTTGGTCAGCAGGGGGATGCCCAGCCAGGAGAGATAACGGCTTTCTACCAGCGTGGAAAAACGCGCGTCCTGGCGAATGTCATCCACGGCAATCGGCTGGCTGGTGTTGATCATCTCTTCCAGCAAGGCGCTATCTTCCAGCGCCACCGTAAGCCCGATGCGCTCCTGGTTGTCTTCGAAGCCGCGCGCTGCCCGGATGCTCAGTTGATCGCCCTGGCGCAGCCACAAGGTGCCCGTATCGAAAGGCAGCACCGAGTACGCATGGTCCAACAAGGAATCGATCAGCTCATTCACCTGCAGACGGGAGGTCATTACGCCAGCCACGTTGGTCAACGCCAGCAACTGCGCGCTTCGGTCGCGGGCAGCCTGGTAGAGACGGGCATTTTCCAGCGTCAAAGCCGTCTGACCGGCTAGTGCCGTAACCAGCGCTTGATCGGCTTCGGTAAAGGCAGCCGGCGCTCTGAAGTTATCCAACACTAATACGCCCAAAGCGCTGTCTTGCGTTTGCAAGGGGATAACCAGGCACGAAATTGGCAGCCGTCCTTCCGTCGCATCGCGGTACAACAGCAAGGAATCCGAAGGGAGGTTGTAATGCCGCGCAAAATCTACCTCGTCAACGCGCAGCGCCTTCTTCTCAGCAAAGGCTTGCCCGGGCAGCGCTTCATCCAAACGGTAGTTGATTTGCATGATCTTTTGATTATTCAAATACCCCGAAGCATATTGCGGCACCAGGCACTCCTGGGTATCAGACCACAAGGCAACCATGCCGGCGACAGCCGAAGGAATTGCCTGTAAGGCGCTGTCGACCAGCGTTTTCAAGATGCTGGCAGTATCCAGCGTCCCCAATTGCCGGCTGAAGCCCAGGAGCAAATCCACTTCCTGCAGCCGACGGTTCATCTCTTCCAAGATTCTCAAGTCCGCCAGGGCATCGCCGACCTGGCTGGAAATCAGCTCAAAGAGGAAGCGGTCATCCTCCGCCAGGAAATCAATCGGCGCGTGGCTGATCGCCAGCAGCACCGCTTCAGCGGAATCAGCCTCCGCGCCTTTTTCTTCGAGCCCCTTCTTACTGATGATTGGAAAACAGATAAAGGCTTTCGCATCCAAAGCGGTGAGCAGGGGTGAATTCTTCCACTCGGCGTTTTCTTCGAGATACGGAACGAAGATGAAATCGCCGCCCGACAGGCTGACGCGCAGCGGGTTGCGCTGCCCCAGCAGCGCCTGGGGGGTCGTCCCCGAGGGCAGCCGACCGAGAGCGTGCAGCAACCTCAAGCTGCCTTCGACCGGCTCGGCAATCAAGACGATATTCATCCCCAGCCGGATGAGCAGCTCCTGACCCAGCACCCGAAGCACATCGGAACGGTTCGACTGCGCGTTGACCAGGTCGATGACTTCCAAGCCGGCGTTGAGCCAGTCGATGCGATGGTTCAATTGTTGAATGGACAGGTTATGAGACAGGTCATTGTGCAGCAAAACGGGTATGGCAGCCTGGGCGCTCTCCATCGCACGATGCGCCCGGTCAGCTTCGCGCTTTAGCAGGCTGAGCTGGCGGGTCAAATGGTTGACCTGCAATTGCGCCTCCCGAACCAGGGCAATCTGGTTGGCAAATATTTCCAGGGCATTGATCGTCTGCCGGTCCGGCCTTCTTCCGTGGCGAGGTTTTCCTGCCTCGACCACCCCGAGTAACTGACCATCCAAGCCAATCAAAGGAACCAACAGGCGATCGCCGGGCTGCCAGGCATCAAGGGGCAGGTTTGGCGCTTTCGCCTCGGACAATTCACGGCTCAACGCATCGCCAAAGGCATAGGGATGGCGGTCATTGGGAATAAAATACGCGCTTTGAAGCTGAAATTCAGGGCGCATGAGCCCCTGGAGAGCTTCCCTGCGCTCGGGATGCCCTTGAAGTTCCAGCCTTTCGTCTGAGGATAACCCTGCGGAAGTGAAAAGCGTCAAAAGGTCACGCTCAGCCTCATAGAATTTGACCAGGACTTGGTCAAAAGGCGTCGCTTTTTGTAATCCCTGCGTCAAGGCGTTGAAGGCTTCTTCTGAGAAAAGCTTTTCTCTCAAACCTGCTGTCGCTTCCAGGAAAGCTGATGTCGCCTGGAATTGGCGATCGAGCAATTCACGATGCGTGCTTTGCTCCTGGTAGGCTTTGGCGTTCTTGATGGCAACTGCTGCCTGAACAGCCAGGCTATGAGCCACTTCGAGGGTGGTCTCATCGAATTGTTCAACCGTCCTGGCGTGTAAATGAATCAACCCAAGGACAGGTCCCTGGTAAGCGATCGGGACTATCAATGACGATTGCACACCAACATGGGGAGGTTCGAGCAATTCGCCGCCTGCCCCCTGGTAAGAAGCATAATTCGGGATGAGCAAAGGTTCGCCGCTGACTGCCACCTGCTGATCGACCAAAGAAAGAGGCTGCCTCTCTCCTTCTCCCACCTGGAGCAGGATAGTTGGCGTATTCGAGGAACCCTGGGCAGGTTCGAACAAAGCCAGCCAGCCGCAATCTGCCCGGGTAGCCTGCAAAGCTTCATCGTACACCAGGCGCGCCAGCCTGTCTGGCGAGACAGTGGTGTTCAACTCGCGGCTGACCCGCATGATAGCAAGCAGTTGAGTCACACGGCGCTGCAGGCTTTCATCCGTCTGCGCCAGTAAGTTCGCCTTCTCCAAAGCATTGGAAAGCTGGCTGGAGGTGGTCGAAACCAGTGTCAGGTCGCTGCGATTGAAGAAGTGCGCTTCTCCTTTGCCCAAAAGGAGTTCACCAACGCCCTGGTTGCGCACTGCCAATGGCACCCCAATCAAAGACCTCACGCCCGCCAGGCGGGATAGTTCTTTGAAGAAGGGATCGACCCCTATCTCCTGGGCGTCATCGAAAATAAAGGGAGAATGGCACACCAGAATATCAGAGCGGAAATGAGCATCCGTTATAGCGATGCGGGTCAATTCCCCGGTCAGATCAGGGGAAATGCCATACATTGATTCTGTATGCACACGTAAATCGCCCGTGCTTTCATCCAGCAAGTAAATCAAACCCATATCCGCCTTCAGCAGCCTGGCAATTTCCAGCAGCGAGTAGCTCAGGATTTCATCCAGGGTGGCGACAGAAGCCGCCAGGCTGGCAATCCGCCGCAGAGCTTCGGAACGGAGGGCGCGTTCCTGGCTTTCTTTCAAAAAGTTGGCGTTTTGGATAATGGCAGCAGACTGGCTGGCGATGATCGTCATCAAGCGCAAGTCGTCTCGGTTGAATGGCAATCCATCTTTCTTATCCGCCGCCTGCAAATATCCTAAAGTTCTCCCTGAGGAGGTCAGGGGGACAAGAACGGTATTCTTCATACCGGCAGCGGTTGCCATATGATTCAAGCCCAAAGCCACCAGGTTTTCATCCTCCGAAGCATTGGCGGTTTGAATGATTCGGTCAGACAGGAACAATTCCTCTGCCGGGCTGCCAGGTTGAATTTCCACGCGGTAAAGCGCCAACATCGGTTCTGGAATGCCCACAAAAGGCTGGACGGCTTTCAATAACCGCTGGCTTTCCTCGTATATCAAAAAGCCAAGGGTTTTAACTTTCAACAATGGCGTAATGCCATCAATCAGCCATTCATACAGCTCCCTGGGGTCCGAGAGCGTCCCAACGGCTTCTGCCAGCCTGGCTAAGCCCGAAAGTTCGCGCACCCGTTTTTGCTCTTCTTGATAGAGCAGTGAATTCTTTAGCGCCACAGCTGCTTGACCAGCAAGCACCTTGAGCACTTCCAGGTCGTTCTGGGTGAAGGCTTCTTTGCCCAATGAAGCCATCTCCAAAGTTCCAACCAGCGTATCCGCAAACCTCAGCGGCGCGCCCATATAGGAGGCGTAAGGGAATCGCCGGCGATCGACGTAAGATTGAATATCGCAGAATTCATCGATATCCGCTATTAACAGCGGGTCACGGCTTCTGATGACGTAGGCGGATAGACCCTGCGTGACCGGGCGAACCTCCAGCTTGCGCTCCGAACGCTGCACGGGATCGGGTAATTCGGAGAAATAATACGAGATGAGGCTGTTATTGCGGGGGTCCCAAACCGTCGTCATCAAAAAGTCAGAGGGAATCAACCGTTCGACGCTTTCCAGGATTGTCCGCACCGCCTTTTCCAATTCCAGGCTGGAGGCAATTGCCTGGCTGAATTCGGCAAAAATCTCCAGGGTTTGGTCTGCGCTGCCGCCCTTTCCCTTCCCCAAGGCAGCGATTTGGGGACGGCGCAACGTCACAATCATGGTGGCATCCCTGGCTTCATGACCGCCATTCGAGCCATTCGACCTGCCGCCGGGCAACAGATAGGAAGTCCCCTCGACGATCTTACCGCTCAGAGTAAAACGCGTCTTTCCCTCCGCCGCGCATAAGCTCAAAAAAGCCTCGCTTGGGCGGGTCAGCCGCGCCAGCCGTTCCAGATTGGGCGTTGTCTCATAGTGCCCAAACCACTCCTGGGCAATCGGATTGGTGAACAAAACTTTGCCGCCCTTTTGCACCAATAATACAGCTTCTCCCACCTGGCTTATTTCGGCGGAGGAGGGCAGCTCCTCCATCGCCGGAAGCACCGCCTGGCGGTTGGAAAACAACCGCAACAGCCACAGGATCAGCATCGTCAATGCAAAGCCTGCAAGAACTAAAACGGCGCCCAGGATAAAGGATGACATGACAATAATTCAACCGCTATTCGTTACGAAACCCAGATAACGGCTCAAACATCCTTTCGCCGGGCTTCAGCAGCCAACTCCGTAATTTCGCGAATATCCGCAAATTGGTATTCCGAGGGGGTAACGATGCCAATTGACAGCGTCATCAGGCGCACTTTTTCAGGCAAGCCTCCCAAGCCCGTCGCCAAGATATATCCCTGGTCCCTGTCGATGAAGTTATAGTGAGACAGCACTTCTTCGGCAAAGCGCGCCTTGAAGCGCTGGCTGATGGCAGCCGCGCACTCCTCGGCGGTAATGATAATGAAATTATCCCCTCCAGCATGACCAATGAAGTCATTGGGCGTGCCCAGTTGATCGACAATCTCGTTTGCCAGCATGCCGGTGAAACGCAACACATCATCCCCCGCCACGAAACCATACACTTCCTTGAAGGGTTCAAAATTATTAATGCGGACATCCAGCAGCGCCCAATTCTTCTGCCGGATGATGCGGCGAAGCTGTTCTTCGATTAATTTGCCAGAGGGAAGTCCTGATCGCGGATCGGTGAGGCTTTGTTGTTCTGCCCTTGTGATTGCCCGCTGAACGCGCAGCTTCAGCTCTTCGATATCAAAGGGCTTGGTGATGTAATCATCGGCGCCCAGCTCTAAACCTGCCAATTTATCGCTGCGCTCATCCTTTTGAGTTAAGAAAATAATGGGGACATGGCTGGTGCGGATATTAGTTCGTAAAATCCGGCAAACTTCAAATCCATCAATATCGGGGAGCATGATATCCAGCACAATTAAATTGGGCAGGTTATGGCGCGTCTTCTCCAGCGCAGTTGAACCGCGCGGAGCGACATCGACATCGAAGTTATGCCCCTTGAAATATATCTGGAGCATGTTGGAAATATCAAGATCGTCCTCAACAATGAGAAGCCGGGCTTTTCCCATACAATACCTCCTGGGTTAAAGTGCCTAGAATGTTCTGATGCAATCTTTCCGATCCGTTCACACATTCCTCTATCAACGGGCAGCTCAATCAAACGGGAGCCTTCTACCGGTAACTATAATCTTACGATAGACTCTTCCTTCAGGCAATCCCCAAATTGATCACCAGCTTTCGTCCCTCGACTCACCCGGTCTGGGGTAGAGCCTTGGATGAAGATTGGAAAATTTCAGCTTGTGATGATCGCTATCCTCATAGCGGACATCTTTCTCGATCACCCGCCGCTCGCTCGAGGCAAAGAGCACCACATCCGACTCGATCGTGCGAGCAGGAAAGATGATGAGACCCGCCCCAAGCCGGCAATTATGTCCCACGCACCCGCCCAACACCGGACGGTTCGTCCTGCCGAGCTTGCCGCTTCCATCCAACGCTCTGATCGGCGCGGGAAGTAAATTATAGTCCGTAAAGGTAGACCCTGCGCCAATAAACGTGTTGCGACCGATCACACACATTTGAAGACATGTATTTTGGGCAACCATGCTGTTGTCCATGCAGGTGGTCATGAATAAAGACGCCCTGAAAGGCAAGAAGGTGCCATCGCCAACCACCGAGAGCATCAACTGGCAGCCTTGACCGATGTTGACATTATCTCCGATGACGCAGTTTTCGATGACCGCGCCTGCCCCGATGGTGACATTATTGCCGATGGTGGTAGGACCATGAATGACCGCGCTGGGGTCAATCGTGCAGTTCCGCCCAATTTGAACCAAGCCAGAACAATCCAACACTTGCTTGCCTTCGAACATCGCCCTGGCAAGCACCCCTAATTTGAAGACGATGTCAGTTCGCAGCCGCCTTTCGAATCGACCTGCCCGGGTGAAAATCCCAAAGACGACATCGGCGATAAACAGGTGCGTCCAGCAATCAATTGCCAGCAGGCTGCGCGTTGGCACCTGGAAGACCAGGTCGCCTTGTTCATACGCCATGTACGTCGGCACGTGATAGTAACCGGCTTCGATGGAATTCAGGTAAAGCACCAGCGGTTCCGCTTCGTCTGGTATTCCCCTGGGATAATACCAGAGGTCCGCCAGGTAGATATCACCTTGGGGCGTATAGGATACAGAGAGGGGCAGCGCATGTTCTCTGAATGAGGGGTCATTGGACGAAAACGCTGCTCTGCACGCTCTTTTCCGCTTGCGGGCTTCTGCCAGGAAATCCTGAATGTAAACGTCATCAAAGAATAAATTGTCGCGATAAACCAGGCATTCTTCTTGAACCTTGGGCAGAGGCGATCCAAAAGGCAATTCGATTTCCCGGTGAACGAACGGCGCTAACACGTCCCGTTGCAATAGCCACAATGGTTTATTCATCACGCGCAGGTCACGGGCGCGCTCATTGAATGGGATGATATTCTTTGAATCTTGGAGGATAATTTTCAGCATAATGACCGAACGAGGCGGTTGATCAGTCCAGCGACTCCTTGTGAATCAAGATCGTACAGGAAGAATCGCCTTTTGCGATGCAAGCCGTTTCTTCAACCTTGAAGACCTTACCGCCGCTCACCCAATACAGCGATTCCTGTAATATGCCAACCGCCAGGTGACAAACCGGCGCGTCGGTCGTCCGCTGCCAGCATACCGGGCAAACATCAATATGCCAGGCAAGCGCTTGCGGGGTCGATTCGACCCGCACCCTTTGGTCCGTGAAACGATTAAAGATATCGGCAAACACCTCTGCGCCCATGCGCAACTTTGCATCGAAGGGAGCCAGGCGGAATGACAAATCCGCCAATCCCAGCATGGGTCCAAATTCTCTCAACCCATGCTTGAAACAAACCCTGCCGGCGCGCAAGGCAATTCCCCGCCCGGCGCGCGGTCCATAGAGCTGTTCCAATCCGACTTGCAATTGGCTGAGCTCGGAAAAACTGAACTTCAACTCCAAATCATCTGGCGGAAAATGGTTGATATAGTGGTCAAGTCCTGCCTGCTTCAAGACGACACTGACGTTCTCTTGACCGATGACTTCCTCCAGAGATAATAAGATGATGCGCCCCATTTTATTGGGATAGTAAAAAGTTTGTTCCAATTCTTTCATGACCTCACAACCAGGTTTTCTTCATCCAGGAAGTCTTTTAATAGACTGGCGAAATGGTCGGGTTCATCCAACATGGGGAAGTGACCCGAATCCGTAAGCACTTCAATGCGAGCTTGCGGAATGCCCTTGAGCAGAACCTTCCATTGATCAGGGTCTACCACGATGTCTTTTTTTCCATAGATTCCCATGGTCGGCGCCTTGACTTTGGTTAAGTCCGAGCGCAAATCCGTTCGTCGCAGTGAGGCGATGCTGTACAGGAATGATTCCAGCGTGGTCTTTGATAAATCCCGATCCATCATTTCGGGCCAACGCCGGTCTTTCGAATAGAGAGGCGCCAACAAGCGATAAAAAGATTGGAAAATCCAGATATTTTCATAAATGACCGAAGCAACCAACTTGCGCCCAAACAACTTCAGCAAGAATGACAGGGAGGACCCCACGATGGGAGAACCCACCACGACAACTTTCTGGACGCGCTCGGGATGCTGGATTGCCATCATGAGACTGACCGTCCCGCCCATGCTGTGCCCCACCAATGGCGCCTGGACAATCCCCAATTGCTCCATGAACTGCTCGACCATACTCACGAAATCGGTCACCACGAATGAATCGCGCTTTTTCCCAGACTCGCCGAACCCCCAAAAATCCAGCGCATAAGTTCGATAATGGCGCCCCAAGACTGCCATCATCTCCTGCCAGATTCCCCAGGAACCCAGCCAGCCATGTAAAAGGATGACAGGCTTGCCTTTGCCGTAAACCTCGTAATGAACGACACCTTGAGCTGTTGTAATGGATGACACAGCAACCGTCTTTTCGAAGGATTTACCGCCCCTTCCCCGATTCCATTTCCTCCAGGATGCTATACAATAATTCCAACAAAACGTTCTTCACCGCCTCTTTATCCGTTGCCACACAAGGTAACAGTTTTACTTTTGCATCCAGGCGAAGGGTGATGCGCATATCGTCAAGGTCCCAGGCATCCTCCATGTCCTGTTTATTGGCAGCCACCACGTAAGGGGTGGGTGCATAGGCGCGGAAAGTCTCCAGAATATTGCGCGCTTCTCGAAAAGTTTCCGGGCGGGTGCTGTCCACCATTACAATGAAGCCCAGCATCCCCTCCGAAAGAATCTCCCACATAAAATCGAAGCGTCTCTGCCCTGGCGTGCCAAACAAATACAGGACCAGGTCATCGTCCACGGTAATGCGACCAAAATCCATGGCGACAGTTGTCGTTGCCTTGACCTTTTCAGCTTCGGAGCTGATCTTGCGCTCCGTAAAAACGGGAGCAATCTCGCTCACCGACTTGATAAATTCCGTCTTTCCTGAATTGAAAGGTCCTGTAACTACCATTTTGACGGTTTGCATACACGTTCCTTGTTGCGTAAACTCACCAGGTTAGATCGATCGAATGCGGTTGATGAGACGGTGGATTAAGCCCGTCTGCTCCTCATGGGTGGCATTGGGGATTGCCGGGCGAATTGGCACAGGGATAGCGGCGCCTTCAGGGCGAATTAATTCCACTAAGCCTGCTTGCAGCAACGTATAAACCACCCGCCGAATCTCCAGGTCGCTCAACTTGGTGGCTGCAGCAATTTGTTTGATCGAATTTCTTGGGCTGATATACGAGATGACCTTCCACTCATCCACATTCAGCTTCTTGTCCTTGATGTTGGTTCCTGGACGGTTGGCAAATTTCAAAGCGATGTCGAGGCTGGGGATCTCATCCTGGAGCTGCTCGAGCTCCTTCATCCGGCGAGTCCCTTCGATGATGATGTTTTCCAGGTTCACGCGGACAGGAATCTTGCCATCGGGAGGCAAGATGTCATTTTCAAATTGGAAAATCCCTTCTGCCCAGGTGAAAAGCCGGTTGATGACGGCAATGCAATGCATCTGAAGGCTGGCGAGGATATCCTGCTGAGAAATGTAGTTTGCATTGACCATCAGCAAGCCCAATTCTTTGTCACTCACTGAGCGAGCCTTCTCCTGTATCACGCGGTATTGGGAGGCGGTAATCTTCTTTGCCCGGTACAGAATCGCCGGCAGGCTGCTATCTTCCTGTCCATACTGGGCAAACGCCAGTTTGCCACCCAGGAATGCCGTGTAGGCTTTTTCATTCTGCCTTTCCACGGTCAAGGTGCCTGTTTTTTGGGCGACATGCACCAGATTGAGCACTTGCGTAATCGAAATATCTTTGAGATTACCCTTTAACGGCATACAGGCCTCAGACACCCTTAGAATTGGCCTAAAAAAGGTCAGGAAAATTATACTTGTAACAAGACATTGCGTCAAACCTGTGCGTGTTTTGCTTGACAATTTTGATAAGCTTATCTATACTGCATGCAAATCAACAAAGCACGGGGAGCCAGTGTTGCCTGGCTGAGAGGAAAGCCATCAGCTTTCGACCCGCGAACCTGATCCGGTTAGTACCGGCGGAGGAATCGCCAAATACACGCTTCACACCTCCTCCGGTTCGAAAGGAGGTTTTTCGTTTTGAAGACAATCATCTTCGCCAATGGGAACTTCTCCGATCCCCAAAGGGCGCGCCAAAACATCCAGCCAGAGGACATTATCCTGGCGGCGGATGGCGGCGCCCGCCATTGCCTGGCGATGGAACTCATCCCCCACGTCGTGATTGGGGATTTTGACTCGCTCACTCCTGATGAGCTGGCTTACATGCAGGCAGCCGGCGCAAAGCTCATCCGTTACCCGGTTGACAAAGACTTTACCGACCTGGAACTGGCTCTGGAATACGCCCAGCAATTGAAGCCGGATAGAATTCTGATCTTTGGCGGCTTAGGCGCGCGCTGGGATCAAACGCTGGCAAATCTCACGTTGATCGCCGGCTCGAACTACAACGGTGTATCCCTCGCTCTGCTGGACGGTTCTCAAGAGATCATTCCCCTCCATGGACCCGGCACGCTATCCATCCATGGTTCCCCCGGCGACACAGTGTCCCTAATCCCATTGGCAGGAAATGCCGAAGGTATCACCATCCAGGGATGCGCTTATCCCCTCGATCACGAAACCCTGTACTTTGGGTCGACGCGCGGGGTCAGCAACGCGCTAAGCGACCATACCGCAACGATTTCCCTCGAACGCGGCACATTGATTTGTATTCATATTCGCAACGCTGCTCATTCAGAGGCAAAAGCTACTTGAGGTATTTTGACTGGTATCCAAACATTTACATTAGAGGAGGTTAGCAGCCATGAAACGCCTATGTCTACTGATTCTTGTCAGTTTTTTGGCGACCGCCTGTGGAACGCCTTTTTTCGGCAAAGACACCACGGCAGGTCCCGCCACGTTGAAGGTCATGACGCATGACTCATTCGCCGCTTCTGAAGATGTCATCAAAGCCTTCGAGACAGAAAATAATGTTACCTTGCAATTTCTGGCTTCAGGAGACGCCGGCACGGCGCTGAACAAAGCCATCCTGTCCAAGGGCAACCCGCTGGCAGATGTTTTTTACGGCGTGGACAACACCTTCCTGAGCCGCGCCCTCGAAGAGGACATCTTCGAGCCTTACCGCTCCCCTTTGTTGAAAGAAATTCCGGATGAATTCAAGATAGATTCCAAGAACCGAGCGCTGCCCGTGGATTATGGCGATGTTTGCCTCAATTACGACAAAGCCTACTTTGCCGAACGCAGCCTGCAGCCGCCGCAGACGCTGGACGATCTGCTCAAGCCGGAGTACCGCTCAATGCTGGTGGTACAGAACCCGGCAACCTCATCGCCTGGGCTGGCTTTTTTGTTGACGACGATCAGCTACTATGGCGAGGAAGGTTACCTGGCGTACTGGCAGGCGCTGAAAGATAATGATGTTTTGGTCGTCAACGACTGGGAACGGGCTTACTATACCGAATTCAGCCGCTGGGGCGGCGCCAGACCTATCGTTGTGTCCTATAGCTCCAGCCCGCCCTTCGAAGTGATCTTCTCCGAAACCCCCATCTCGGAACCGCCCACCGCTGTGGTGACCGGCGCCGGCGCCTGTTACCGGCAGATTGAATTCGCCGGCATCCTCAAGGGCACAAAAAACCGCCGTCTGGCAGAGAAGTGGATCGATTTCATGCTCTCAACGCGCTTCCAGGAAGATATTCCACTCCAGATGTACGTTTTCCCGGTGAACCCCGCCGCCAGGCTGGATGAGGTCTTCGTGAAATATCTTTTCAAACCCGAGCAGCCCGCCATGCTCGATCCTGAGCTGATTGCCGCCAACCGCGAAGCCTGGATCCAAGCCTGGAGCGAGGTCGTCTTACGGTGAGCGTCATTCGCAAGCTCAACGCCTGGCTCTTGTGGTCGCTGCCGCTCGTCTTTTTGGGTGTATTTTTCTTTTACCCGTTGGGCGTCATCCTCGCCTACAGCCTGACCAGGCTTTCTGCCTTCCAGGCTGAGGTTGCCAGCGCAGTCCTGCCGTTGCCGGTCATTCTGCGCATCTTGGGTTTCACCACCTGGCAAGCCTTCCTCTCGACCCTCCTGACCCTGCTGGTGGGCTTGCCGGGCGCTTACCTGTTGGGACGCTACCAGTTCCGTGGCAAAGCATTTCTGCAAGCCTGGATGGGCGTGCCTTTCATGATGCCGGCATTGGTCGTGGCTGCCTGCTTCGACACGCTGCTGGGACCGCGCGGCTGGATCAACCTGGGATTGATGGAACTCTTTGGCTTGACGGCGCCGCCCATCCAGTTCAGCAACACTTTTGGCGCCATCTTGACGGCGCATGTCTTTTATAACACCACCATTGTCCTCCGGCTGGTGGGCGACTTTTGGTCGCACCTCGACCGGCGCTTCAGCCAGGCGGCACAGGTGTTGGGGGCAAATCGCTGGCAGACCCTGCGCAAGGTGATTCTTCCCCTCCTGACGCCCTCCATCCTTGCGGCGGCATTGTTGGTTTTCATGTTCGACTTCACCTCATTCGGCGTGATTCTGGTGCTGGGAGGTCCGCGCTTCCGCACCCTGGAAGTGGAAATCTATTACCAGACGGTTGGGTTATTCAACTTGCCGGCTGCTGCTACGCTGGCAATCCTTCAGCTTGCCTGCACATTTACGCTGACGCTTCTCTATACCCGCCTGTCCGAACGGCAGCGACCTGTGTCGATGCGCCCCCAAACCTATAACCAGGCAAGGCTCACCAGTTGGCGCAGCCGCCTCTTTGCCGTAGTCACGGTATCGTTCCTGACGGTCTTTTTCATCTCCCCGCTGGCTGCGCTGGCATTGCGCTCGGTCAGCCGGCTGGAGCCAGACCGCGGACAACGCACATTATCATCGCCGGGAATCACGCTGGATTTTTATCGGGAGCTTTCCGCCAACCGCCGCCGCTCTTTGTTCTACGCTCCGCCTGCCAGCGCTATCAGCATCTCCCTGGCTTATGCCTCGATTACGGTCGCGCTCTCCCTGGCGCTGGGCTTGCCGGCTGCCTGGGCGCAGGCGCGCCTTGCCAGTCCGAAGGTCAACCGCCTCTTCGACTCGCTGTTGATGCTGCCCCTGGGGGCATCGGCAGTGACCCTGGGTTTAGGTTTCATCCTGACGTTCGACCAGCCTCCCCTGGATTTGCGCGCCTCCCCTGCCTTGATTCCGCTGGCGCATACACTGGTTGCTCTGCCCTTCGTGGTGCGCAGCCTGGCGCCGGCATTGCGCAGCATCAAACCAAAACTGCGCCAGGCAGCCAACGTGATGGGAGCAAACGCCTGGGTACAATTTACCCGAGTTGAGCTGCCCCTCATCAACCGCGCCATCCTGTCAGCAGCCATTTTTGCCTTTACCATCTCGCTGGGGGAATTTGGCGCTACGGCGATCATCTCGCGGCCGGAATATCCCACCATTCCAGTCGCCATCTTCCGGCTATTGTCTCAGCCAGGCGGGTTGAATTATGGGCAGGCGCTGGCATTGAGCACCATCTTGATGTTCGTATCCGCCGCAGGCATGATTCTCATCCAACGTCTGCGCATCACCGAAACAGGAGAATTCTAAGCATGCCTGCACTAGCCGTCACCAACCTGCACAAGTCATTCGGCGCAACCGCCGCGTTGAATGGCGTCAGCTTCACCGTCTTCCACTCTGAAATCCTCGCCGTACTTGGACCCAGCGGCTGCGGAAAATCGACCTTGCTGAATATCATTGCCGGTCTGGAAAAACCCGACCGCGGCGAGGTGCTTTGGGAGGGAAAATCCATTCAAGGGATACCCCCTCACCGCCGCGAATTTGGTTTGATGTTCCAGGACCTGGCGCTGTTCCCGCATTTGAACGTCTATGACAACATTGCCTTTGGTCTGAACCTTAAAAATTTACCCGCTGCCGATATTAAAGAGCGGGTTCAAGAAATGCTGGCGTTGGTGCACCTGGAGGGATACGAAAAACGGGATGTCAACACGCTTTCAGGCGGAGAAGCCCAGCGGGTGGCGTTGGCGCGCTGCCTGGCGCCCAAGCCGCGTTTCTTGATGCTCGACGAACCGCTGGGCGCGCTGGACCGCAACCTGCGCGAGCTGCTCTGGCTGGAGCTGCGCCAGATTCTCAAGGAAATCCGGCAAACCACCTTGTATGTGACCCACGATCAGCAAGAAGCCTTTGGATTGGCAGACCGCATCGCCGTAATGAACGCTGGCAAAATCGAGCAAATCGACGTCCCTCTGGCGCTCAATCGAAGACCAGCCAACCGTTTCGTGGCTCAATTCTTAGGTCTGCCGAACTTTCTACAGGGCACGGCAACCCGCAGCGGAAAACAGACCCTGGTCGAAACAGCGATTGGCATATTTCCATTGTCGACCACGGCGTCAGGAAAAGTGACGGTGTTGATGCGACCCGATGCGTTGCGGCTGGATGGAAGCGGATCTTTTCGCTTCTCTGGAAAAATCATCGAAAGAGTTTTTCAAGGCGCTGTCTGCAAGGTCGTCATAGAGGTCAATTTCACGCCATTGACCTTTCATGTATTGCCGTCCAGCCCCTTGCCTGAGGACGGATCGCTGCTTTTGTTCAGCGTCAACCCGGATGAAGCCTTCCAAATTCTGCCATCTTGACGGGATATTTATATATTATTATAATAATAATGATATTTATTGGAGGATTTAGCGATGAACAAAGACTATGCGCATCCCGAGTTACTGGTTGAAACAGACTGGGTGTTCGAACACCTCAATGATACTGGCATCCGGCTGGTTGAGTCCAACGAGGACCCGCTGCTCTATGAGATGGGGCACATTCCGGGCAGCGTCAAGGTGGACTGGTTTACAACCCTGCAGCATCCCCTCCGCAGGGATTTCCTGACAAAAGCCGAGTTCGAGAACCTGTGTTCCTCCCTGGGCATCGCCAATGACACGCTCGTCATTTTTTACGGCGACAAATCCAATTGGTTTGCCGTTTATGCCCTGTGGCTGTTCAAGTATTACGGGCACCAACACTTGAAAATCATGAACGGCGGTCGCAAGAAGTGGGAATTGGAAAATCGCCCCCTGACCAAGGAAGTCCCTCAATATCCGCCGACCCGATACCAGGCAAAAGAGCCGGATAACGCCATCCGGGCTTTCCGGGAGGATGTGTTCAGACATATCGAACAAAGAAAAGCGTTGGTGGATGTGCGCTCTCCCAAAGAGTACTCCGGCGAGTTGATTCACATGCCCAATTACCCCCAGGAAGGGGCGCAGCGCGGCGGACATATCCCCGGCGCCGTGAATATCCCCTGGTCGCAGGCAGTCAACGAAGCTGACAGCACTTTCAAGCCCTATGAGGAGCTTGCCAAACTCTATCAAAGCCAGGGAATCACGCCGGACAAAGAGATTATCGCTTACTGCCGGATAGGCGAGCGCAGCTCACACACCTGGTTCGTTCTGAAATACTTGCTGGGATACCCCGATGTCAAGAATTACGACGGCTCCTGGACGGAATGGGGCAATCTGGTCGGGGCGCCCATCGAGAAATAAAGGCAGCGACAAGCCAAAGCAACTGACCGGCAGCGAGTTGACTTAGCATGCAAACCGAACTACCCGCTAAATTAACTGAAATCGTCGAGGAATTCAAATGGTGCGAAGGCAGGGAAAAGCTGGAACTGTTGATTCAGTACGCTGAAACCCTGCCTCCGCTGCCGGACTGGCTGCAATCTGACCGCTCAAAAATGGAACCTGTCCCAGAATGCCTGACGCCCGTCTTCATCCACGCTGAACACAGTCACGGCAGGTTGAGCTTTTACTTCGATGTGCCTCCCGAATCTCCCATGGTGCGCGGCTATGCCGCCATCATGAGGCTGGGTCTCGACCAGGCAACGCCAGAGCAGGTGCTCAAGGTGCCGGGCGATTTTTACTACGAAATGGGGCTGCACCAGGTGCTTTCTCACCAGCGTCTCAACGGCATTTCCGCCATCCTTGCCTACATGAAGCAGCTAGCGGTCAAGGCATTGGAAACCGCTGAGTAAACGCTTCCATGTGGCAGAGAGCGCCTTGAGAGCAATGAAGGATATCACCGTCAGAAAGCTGGACCTGCAGGGCAATGAGACCTGGCGCTACTCCGGGCGCCTGCTGGAGCGCGCCCCGCAATATCTCCGCCTGGAGGCGCACTTCAATCGTCCAGATATGCCCTTCCACGGCATCCTGCTGGCGCGCGGCGACCGCTTCGTCGAAGAATTCTACTCAGACCGCTGGTATAACATCTTCGAGATTCACGACCGCGACGATGACCGGCTCAAGGGGTGGTACTGTAACATCTGTTTTCCTGCGGAATTCGATCACGAGACGGTCTCCTACGTTGACCTGGCTTTGGACCTGCTGGTTTACCCCGATGGCAAGCAGCTCATCCTGGATATCGATGAGTTCAACAACCTGGCTCTTTCCCCAGAGGACCGCGCCCGCTCGCTCGATGCGCTGCAAGCGTTGCAGGATGATTTCACCCTGAAATTCGACGGCAGGCTATAGATTGTTCCATGCCCAAACGCCGCCTGCGATGGCTGCAACCATGCAGCAACACAAAAGCAGGACCACCACAACGATGATAATGATCCAGGTGGTGGTATTTTTCTTAGGTTCGGGCTGGGGAGTGCTGGCGGTCTCAGAATTGAATGTCATCTTATCTCCTGAATCAAAAAGGTCAACGTCTCACCGTCTGGTTCGTCCTGCGCCACATCCATAAGATCAGCCAGGCAGCCACCAGGACGATAAACACCGCAACCAACACCGGAACGATTGCGGAAATGAGCGATAGGATGGTCGAGAAAATGTCCTCGGCGATGCTCACTGGTACATTCCCTGCCCCGCCGGTCGCTGCCGTGACCGTCGGTCGCACGGCGACAGACTTGACCGCGTGGACGCTGCCCGCAACCAGCAATCCCAAAATCATTGCCAGGACAGGATGAACATCCGAAATGATTCTGGCGCTGGCGGCAAAGGCAATTGCACCGGCGGCAGGGCGCACCAAAGTCTGCAACAAGTCATTTATGTGATTCACAGCAGGGACTTTATCGGCAAAAAACTCGATTGCCGATAGGATAAGCAAAATCCCAATCACCCACCAACTGGTCAGTGCATCCCAGGGCTGGTTGAGCTGGAAAAGGTTCGTGAAGCGCCCCAGCAGCGCAATCACCAGCAAAGGGATGTAAGCATTCAGCCCTGCGCTGGCAGAAAGCCCAAAGGCAGAAAAAATACCCATGACGACATCCATACTTGATATTCTCCTCGATTAACCTAAACCTGGGAACCCTCCCCAGGTTCGGGTGAACCAAAAGCGGACAAAATCCAAAACCGAAATTTGCAGCAAAGCTAAGAAAAAGCCTGCTGCCAGGGGCAGCGCCAACTGGCTCATTGATGTAAAGCGGTTTTCCTGTCGAAAAACCATCAGAAGTACAATCGTATAGACCATCATCATCAGTACCATCACGCCCAGTGTGCTGAGGATTGCCAGGGGATACAAGATCACCGGCGATTCTGTCAGAATCAACCCATCCAGAATCAAGCCTAAGAGAACCAAAACCCCCAGGCTGCGCCACTGGCTGACCGCCGGGCGCGGGTCGCCATCCAGCCAGACTGTCTGGTTGAAAGCCGGGTAGATGGCAATGGCAACCACCAGACCCATGCCAGTGCCGGTCAGCAGGCGTATCCAGTTTGCAGGCTCGTACAACCCCGTAAACCTGGGAAACAAGTGAAAGTAGGAATTGACGCCATCCACCCCAAAAGCAACGACAAACACCGCCAGGGTCAGAATCACGCGCAGCGGCGGCGCGCCTGTCCGCCGCCGTCCGATGACCCCCTGGTAAGCGATGCCCAGTAGACCGCCCAGGAACATCCCCGAACACCTGGCGCACAAAGGCAGCTGGCGGTCTCCCAGGTGAAACGATCGGCTGTCTATGCGATGGCAGACTGCATATCCCACAGCATCTGCTTTGCCCAACAAACCTGGCGGTGTGCTAAAGAGCCAGCCCAATAACAACAGGGCAAGCGCCAGCAGAAAACCACTTTTCCAGGGTAACTTCCTCCAGTCATAACGCGTTTTGATCTGTTCCATGTCAGATGAATTATAGGATATTTCATCAAAAGCGCAAGCCAATGTCAGTTGATGTAAAGCGCTTCCTTAGCACGCTGCCTGGCGGATAGCCTTCTGCGATCACCCTCTCCAGACGCCTCCTGTTTCAGCTTTGTAACAATGGTTTAAATATTGTGACCCCCACATGGCGAAACCTGGATTATGATACGATGTCGGTCAATTCGAATGATTTGGAGCATTTCATGAGAAAATCTATCCTGCTGCTCAGCTTGATTGTGTTAGCCTGGCTGGTTTCATGCAATCGTCCTACTGCCACGCCGCTGCCCACTCAAACCCTCTCGCCATCGGCGACGCAGGCAGTCCCCACAGCAACTTTAGAACCTACCAGCGCTAAAACCATGTCCTCACCCACGGCGACGCCAGGCGCTGAGATGAGCGCCACCCCGGTCAGCCTGGGACCCCAGGAATATCCTTCCGATGTCAATCCCCTCACCGGCTTGCGCGTTGCCGACACAACGCTGCTCGACAGGCGCCCCATTGCGGTCAAAGTGAACCTGATACCGCGCTATGCGACCCGCCCCCCCTGGGGATTGTCGCAGGCGGACATCGTATATGATTATTACCACAATGATGGTTATACCCGCCTCTATGCCATTTTCTACGGTGAAGATGCCAGCCTGGTTGGTCCAGTTCGCTCCGGGCGTTTGCTGGATGTTGACCTTACCCGCATGTACCAGAGCATCTTTGCTTATGGCAGCGCCGACGCCGCCATCAACGACCGCCTGTTGAACTCAGAATTGTCCAGCCGGCTGGTGTTAGAAGGCGAACGCTCTAGCTGCCCACCAACACTGCAAAAACCGCTCTGCCGGTTCGACCCCTCAGGTTTTGACCTGCTGCTGGGCGGCACCCAGGCGCTCAGCCAGCACATCACCAGCCAAAACGTGGCAAACGGCAGGCAGGACCTCAGAGGTATGTACTTTCATCAGGAAGCGCCTCCCAGCGGGGATGCTGTCAGCCAGGTTTCCGTTCGCTACTCAGGCGACGATTACCTGCGCTGGGATTACGACCCTGCCACCGGTCGGTACTTGCGCTTTCAGGACAATGTTTACGACCAGGGCAGCGGTGAAGCTTATGCGCCGCTCATCGACCGCAACAATGACCAGCAAATCGCGGCTGAGAACATTGTCATCATCCTTGCCCGTCACGAGTATTACCGCCAGCCGCCGGGTGAGATTATCGAAATCCTGCTGAGCGGGACAGGCTCGGGTTATGCGCTGCGCGACGGCAAAATTTATCCGGTAACCTGGGAGCGCCCCACGTTATACTCTGTGCTGACCCTCAGGATGCCCGATGGGACGCCCTACCCTTTCAAGCCTGGAAAAACCTGGTTCCAGGTGATGGGCGTGAACTCGGTCAACTCTCAACCAGCCGAGGGCGTTTGGAGGTTCGAATTTAGAATTCCATAAGCCGCCAGTAACCCTGGCGTTGCGGGAAATTACTTCAAGCGGCGCAGGATGCGCTGGACTAAGCCTGGTCCCTGGTACACCAGGCTGGTATAGACCTGCACCAGCGCTGCTCCCGAGTCCAACATGGCTTGCACGTCCGAGGCATCCCCGACGCCTCCGACGCCAATGACGGGTAAAGAGCCTCCAGTCAGGCGGTTGATTTGCTGAACCATCGCCAGGCTGCAAGAAAACAAGGGCGCGCCGCTCATCCCGCCCATTTCGCGGGCATGTCGAGAGCGCAGCCCTTGCCGCTGAAGCGTCGTATTCGTTGCAATCACCCCATCCATGCCGCTTGCCACAATGGCATCCAGCGCGTCGTGCAGCTCATCATCGTTCAGGTCTGGGGAAAGTTTGACCAGAATCGGCATCCGGCTCACGCCTGGCTGCGCCGCCAGGAGCTCCTGTCTCTGGCGTGCGACCTGGCGCAGCAGGTCTTCCAGCGCCTGGCGCGCCTGCAACCGACGCAACCCCTCGGTATTCGGCGAACTCACGTTGATTGCCAGGTAATCCCCCAGGCAAGCGAACTGGCGCACCAGCATGAGATAATCTTCGGCTGCCGCCTCCAATGACGTGGCTTTATTTTTGCCGATATTGACCCCTAAGATCAGATCAGGCGGACGCGCGCCGGAGATCTGGCGGGCGACAAACTCAGCCCCCTTGCCCGGAAAACCCATCCGGTTGACCAGAGCGCGGTCTTCCACCAGGCGATAGACCCTCGGCTTGGGATTTCCCGGTTGAGCAAGCGGCGTTACCGTGCCAATTTCGATGTGCCCAAAACCCAGGCATGCCAGTCCCCGCCAGGCTAAGCCATCTTTATCATACCCTGCAGCCAAACCGATGGGATTCTTGAATTTTAAACCAAAAGCCTGGACGGGACGCTCCGGCGCTGAGAACCATTTCGAGAGGACAAACCGAACCGGAGCAAGCCTGCCCGCCAGCCTGAGCAGATGAACGGTAAGCGTATGCGCCGTTTCTGGCTCCAGTCGGAACAACAGGGGACGGACGACTCGATACATACTTTTGGCTGGACTTGCCTCACCGCGTCTGCGCCAGGAAAGCGCGCACCTCGGCAATTTTTTCGGCAGGCACCTTGCCGCTCCGCTCCCAGCCTGCCAGCATGTCAGAGAGGGTGAGCACTGCATGCAGGCGGAACCCTGCTTCAGCCAGCGCCTCTTTTGCGCCAGACTGGCGGTCGATCAGCACCACCACATCTTCCACCTGCAGCCCGGCAGCTCTCAGTTTTTCGATCGCCTCGAACTTGCTCTCGCCTGTCGTTGCCAGGTCATCGATCACGACCACCCGATCGCCCGGTTGGAACTGCCCTTCGATCTCCACCTGCGTGCCATATGCCTTTGCCTCTTTCCGCGGGTAGATCAGCGACCAGTTGCCCTGCAGGCTGATTGCAGTGGCAATCGGGATGGCAGCATAGGGCAGCCCTGCCAGGTGGCTGAAGGAAAGCTTTTGCAGCAAGGGGAGGTACGCGCTGGCGACCTTTGCCAGCAGCCGGGGGAAGGAAATCAACCGGCGCAAGTCAAGGTAAATGGGCGAAACCATCCCTGATTTCAACGTAAACTGACCAAAACGGATACAGCCGGCTTCCAGCAGGTCATCCGCTAAAGATTCGCGTTGGGCGCCAACCCAAGCCGGCAGGTTCTGGCGAAATTGGTTGATTTCTTTCACCAACTCGGCTGCCGCCTTGGAAGGATTTTCTGCCTGCGAGATGGCGCGCGAGACCGGCACTAACAGCCCCAAACCATCCGCGCGCAGCCCGGCTGCCAGGGTGTCCCGCAGGCTGCCGCCTTGCGCCCCAATTCCAGGCGCTAAAATCCACATTTCAGGCGCCAACTGGCGCACCTGCCGCAAAGATTCGGCGTGAGTTGCCCCCACCACCAGTCCGATATTACCCCGCTCATTCCACCGCCGCGCCAGGTGAGCAACATGTTCATAGAGCTGCTCGCCTCCCGCCAGGATCACGTCTTGCAAGTCCCCGGCGCCCGGGTTGGACGTTTTGCACAGCAGGAAGATTGCTTTCTCTGGGTCTTGCAGCAAAGGTTGTAACGAATCAAAGCCCAGGTAAGGATTGACCGTCAAAGCGCCTGCGGCTAATGTATCAAAAGCCGCCCGGGCAATGGCTGCCGCAGTGGAAGCAATATCGCCGCGCTTGGCATCCAAAATGACAGGGATTTCGGGAGGGATGGACTGAATCACCTCCTGAAGGACCAGCATTCCTTCCGCTCCGAAAGCTTCGAAGAACGCCGTATTGGGTTTGTATGCCAGCGCCACCTCCTGGGTTGCTTCGACCAGCTTCAGGCAGAAGCGCTTCAGCGCCTCCCTGTCAGGCGAAGGCAGGTCGGTCGGATATGGATCCAAACCCACGCATAAAAGAGAATTAACCTGGCGCGCCCGATTCTCCAACTTTTCGAAAAAACCAGCCATACACCTGCCTCAAGCTTTTCCCAATACCATCGCCAGCAGCGCCATGCGGACGTACAAACCATACTCCATTTGTCGGAAGTAGGCGGCGCGGGGGTCTTCATCCACTTCCAGCGTGATTTCACCCACGCGGGGCAATGGGTGCATGACGATCATGCGGTCTTTTGCCTGGCGCATGGTATCAACAGAGATGATGAAAGCATCCTTGACGCTTTCGTAAACTGATAAGTCTTCGAAGCGTTCTTTTTGAACGCGGGTAACATACAGCACATCGGTCTTGGGCAAGACGGCATCCAGAGTCGTGTATTCAGCTTGCGGAATGCCTTTTTCGTCGATCTCTGCAATGATCTCTGGCGGCATGCGCAAAATATCCGGCGAAACGTAATTGATGCGCACATTATACAAGGATAGCAGGCGCGCCAGGGAATGTACCGTTCGCCCATATTTCAAATCGCCCAGCATGGTGATCTCTAAACCATCTACCTGGTTGAGTTCCTCGACCACCGTGAATAAGTCGAGTAAAGCCTGGGTAGGGTGTTCGCCAACGCCATCGCCAGCGTTGATGATCGGCTTACGGGCATACTTAGCTGCCAGGGCTGCCGAGCCAATCTCCGGATGGCGCAACACAATGACATCGGCATAACATTCCAGAGTCCGCACCGTATCGGGCAGCGACTCCCCCTTGGAAACGGACGAGTAGCGCACTTCATTGATGGGGATGACGCTGCCTCCCAAACGCTCCATGGCGGAGGTGAAGGATGACGAGGTGCGCGTGGAGGGTTCGTAGAACAGGTTCGCCAATATTTTGCCCTTCAGCAGGTCGAATGACCCGACGCGGGCAACCATCTCGCGCATCTCGTGCGCCACGTCGAAGATATACTCCAGGTCAGCGCGGTTGAATTGTTTCACAGAGAGGATATCTTTTCCATACCAGGGCGCGTTGCGCTGGTCGCCAAAAGGCAGGTGGGGATTTTCCTTTCGCAAGGGTGGAATAAAAGTTGACATGGTTCCTCCTTGTTTTGTTCTTATTCGAAACGCAGGTTTTTACCGTAGCCGTTCGGGCTGATGACTTCACCGTCTCGATAGGCTTCCTTGCCGCGTAGAATCACTCGGCGCAGCCGACCGCGAACCTTCCAGCCTTCGAACGGCGTCCATCGGCAGCGGGTCTGCAGATCAGCCGCCCGAATCTCATACATCTCATCCATATCGACTTCGATCCAGGTTTCCGGTTGATCGGGAAGGCTGAAAATGCGCCTGGGGTTGGTGTACATCCGCTGGAGGACGCCTTCAAGCGTGAGGCGGCCTTCATACACCGCCGTGAGCAACAATGGCAGAGCTGTTTCCAGTCCCGGAAATCCAGGCGGTGGATTGGCGCTATCCTTTTCCTGGAGCGTGTGAGGCGCGTGATCGGTAGCAAAGCAGTCAATCACGTCCAGGTTATCCCACAAAGCCTGGCAGTCTTCCGGCGTCGCCAGGGTCGGGCGCACCTCGCTCCGCCCGGCGCCCAGGCGGGCAATGTCTGCCTGGGATAAAAACAAGTGATGCGGCGTCACCTCGCAGGTCACCTGCCACCCTTGCTCCTTTGCCTTGCGGATGAGCAGGATTTCCTCGCCTCGGGAAACATGCGCCAGGTGAAGCGGCTTATTGAACAAGCCAGCCAGAGCCAAAACGGCTGCCAGGGTTCTGCCCTCGGCGTGCGCCACAATAGGAAATCGGGAGTTCCAGCGCTCGAAGTGAGCCATCCACAGCGATACCTCATCCAATCGTAATGGTCCGTACGTCTGGTCGAGGTACATTTTCAACCCTGCCGATTGCTCCGCCAGCCCTGAAAGCAGTTCAAGGTTATCTGGACCAGCGCCCAGGAATTGGGCGTAATCGCAGCGCGCCTTTTGCCTGGCTGCCTGCAGCGAAAGGTTCAGGGTCTCCAGGTTAGTGACCGGTGGTTGAGTATTCGGCATTGCCAGGACAGCCGTAAAGCCTCCCGCTAATGCCGCCGCAGTCCCCGTGTCCCAGTCTTCTTTGTGGGTGCCGCCGGGTTCGCGCAGGTGAACGTGAGGGTCGATCAAGCCGGGGAGTCGAATCATAGGACAGACAAAAAAATAGAGCCATACGGCTCTATTTCTGAGGATAAGAAAACGCCCACACAAGCCGGAGCCTGGGGGCGAAGAAATATCTCGGTTGGATAAGGCGATTTACAAATCATTCCGCCCGATTGTACAGAAAATTGAAATTCTGTCAAGATGATTTTTTACCACTGCCAGGCTTTGAGCGCGCCAATTGCCTGGTGAGCGGTCAAATCCAGGTGAAGCGGAGTCAGCGAAACATAACCAGACGCCAGCGCGCCGATGTCCGTTCCCTCTTCGGGCAGCCCCGTGGGAGCATCGCCGCCGATCCAATAATAGGGTCTGCCTCGGGGGTCGAGGCGGCGTTCCAGGACATCGCGGTACTCCCGCAGCCCTTGCCGGGTGACTAGAATTCCCTTGATTTCTTCGTCCTGGAGATAGGGAATGTTGACATTCAAGAGCACCCCTGCCGGCAAGCCGTGCTCGATCACCTGCGAGATCACCCGCCGGGCAACCCGGGCGCTGGGTCCATAATCCAACCCGCCCAGGTGGTTCTCCGGGGAATTCAACGAAAAAGCCACCCCCGGAATTCCACCAATCACTGCTTCCATCGCTGCTGTCACCGTCCCCGAGTAGGTCACATCATGCCCCAGGTTCGCATTGGGATTGATGCCTGCCACCACCAGGTCCACCGGTTGCGGCAGAATACCCAACAAAGCCAGGGCAACGCAATCTGAAGGCGCGCCGTCAGTCGCCAGCGCCTGCATGCCATTGGCTAAGCTCGTCTCTTTGACTCGCAAGGGGCGGTCCAGCGTCTTGACATGACCCGAAGCTGACCAGTTCCGGTCTGGCGCTAAGACGCTCACCTTCCCAAAAGCCTGCATCATTTCTGCCAGGGCAAGCAGCCCCGGAGCATTGATGCCATCATCGTTTGTAACCAGGATGTGCATATCGGCATTATAACCTAATGGTACAATCAAGCTGGCAGGTGTTTGGATAAAAGAATTTTTTGGGCTCCATGTGAGGTCGTTATGTCATTGATGCTTCGCCGGTCGATTGGAATCTTGATTGCCCTTTTTTCGGCAGCCAGTTTACTATTCTCAGCCTTTATTGCCGTCCAAACCTGGCTATGGCGTGAGCCAATCGCCAGCCGCTTGGAAACGATCGTCGAACAGGCAGATGATGTCCTTTCGAATACACTGCTAACGATGGATTGGCTCAAGGCAATGTCCATCGAGACTTCCCAAACCATTTCAGTCACCCACACCGCCCTGCTCACCCTGGCGCAGTCAGCTCACGAGACGACCACTCTGTTGGATTCTGTGATTCTATTAACGGGCGAAACTCTGCCGGAATTCATTCAGACCACAGAGACCTCGATCAATTCCGCCAAAGATACGGCGGCATTGATCGACGGCATCATGAACGCCATTTCCAAGATTCCGTTCATTGGGCAGCCCTATAACCCGAAACAATCCTTATCGTCTTCGCTGAGCCGCATCTCAACCGATCTGGCGCAATTCACGCCTCAACTGAAGACAATCCAGTCGGACCTGAAGCAATCACAGGCAAACCTGAAGGAAATGGAAGCGCAGGTGATAGCCTTCGCTTTGAGTTTGCAGTCCACCCAGGCTGAATTAACCCAGGTGCAGGCGCAAATCGACGCCTACCGCGCGCAAATCGAGACGATACGATCCGATCTGGCTGCTCTGAAAAAACATCTGCCAACCTGGGTGCGGAATGTGGTCATCATGATGACCTTTTTCACCGGCTGGATGGCAGCATTACAGGGATATATTGGCTACCTGGGCGTGCGCCTCTCCCTCCATAGAGAAGAGCAGCCCAGCCCCTGAAAGCCATCCAGTGCAGTGTGGTTATCCCTGGCGCATCATATTCCTGAGCACCGTTTGCAGGATGCCGCCATTGCGGTAATATTCCACTTCGACCGCCGTGTTCAGGCGGGCAATCACATCAAACGAAACTTCGCTGCCATCCGGCTTTACCGCGCGGACCCTCAGTTTACTCTGCGGCTGCAACTGGTCATCAAGCCCTGTGATGTGAAAAACTTCCCTGCCGGTCAACCCCAGGGAGTCGACGCTTTCGCCTCCCATGAACTGCAACGGCAGCACTCCCATGCCAACCAGATTCGAGCGGTGAATGCGCTCGAACGATTCGACCAGGACGGCTTTGACTCCCAGCAAATTGACGCCTTTTGCTGCCCAGTCGCGGCTGGAGCCGGTGCCGTATTCCTTGCCCGCCAGGATGATCAACGGCACATTTTCGGCTTTATATTTCATCGCAGCATCATAAATGGGCATGCGCACTTCCGTGTTGCTCTCGCTGGAGAGGTAAACAGTCACGCCGCCCTCGACGCCCGGCACCATCCTGTTTTTCAGGCGGATATTGGCAAAGGTGCCGCGCGTCATCACCCGGTCATTGCCCCGCCTGGCGCCGTATGAATTGAAGTCACGCGGCTGGACGCCCTGGGCGATCAGGTATTTTCCTGCCGGGCTGTCTGCGGCAATCGAGCCTGCCGGCGAGATGTGATCGGTGGTGATCGAGTCTCCAAACACAGCCAGGGCACGCGCGCCTACAATGTTCCCTATTGGCGGCGGTTCTGGCGACAGGTCTATGAAGAAAGGCGGTTCCTGGATATACGTCGAGGCGGGATCCCAGGAATACAGCTCGCTTTCGCCCGCCTGGATGGCATTCCAGGTTTCATTTCCCGAAAAGACATCAGCGTACTTTTGCCGGAACATTTCAGGCAAGACGGTTTTCGCCAGCACCTCGTTGACTTCATGGGAAGAAGGCCATATCTCGCGAAGGTAAACCTCAGCGCCACTGGCGTCAATGCCAATTGGCTCCTGGGTCAAATCAATAGCAACCGTCCCCGCCAGGGCGTATGCCACCACCAGCGGCGGAGACGCCAGGTAATTTGCCCGCACCACCGGATGGACGCGCCCTTCGAAATTGCGATTTCCAGACAGCACCGCCGCGACCACCAGGTCAGAACCGGTTACTGCCTTCACGACCTCGCCCGGCAACGGACCTGAATTTCCAATGCAGGTCGTGCAGCCATACCCCACGACGTTGAAGCCCAACAGGCTCAACGCCTCCAGCAAACCTGCTTTCTGCAAATACTCGGTGACGACGCGCGAACCCGGCGCCAGGCTGGTCTTGACATACGGTTTGACCCTCAGCCCTCTTTCGACTGCTTTCTTGGCAACCAACCCTGCCGCAATCATCACCGAGGGGTTGGAGGTGTTGGTACAGGAGGTGATTGCCGCCAGGACGACGGAGCCGTGTCTGAGCTCAGCCGTGCTCCCGTTCGTTCCTACGGTGGCTTTTGTCTCCAGCTCGGATTCCTGTAACTCGTAGCCGCGCTCCTTGACCGGCGCCGTCAGCGCCCTATAGAAGGAACGCTTTACATCGCCGAGCGTCAGCCGGTCCTGTGGGCGTTTGGGACCTGCCAGGCTGGGGACGACGGCGCTCAAATCCAGTTCCAGGGTATCGCTGTACTCTGGAGTCGCTGATTCGGCAGTCCGGAATAGCCCCTGCTCCTTAAAATACCTTTCTACCCGGCTGACCAGGTCTGCTGGGCGCCCACTCAAGCGCAGGTAACGTAAAGTTTCCTCATCGACCGGAAAGTAACCAATCGTTGCGCCATATTCGGGCGCCATGTTAGCAATCGTAGCCCGATCCGGCAGCGACAGCACATTCAAGCCCAGTCCGTAAAACTCGACAAATTTATCCACCACGCCCTTCTGCCGGAGCATTTGGGTAATCGTCAGGGTAAGGTCGGTGGCTGTTACTCCCTCCGAAAGCTGCCCCACCAGCTTGAAGCCCACCACTTCTGGCGTCAACATATCGATGGGCTGACCCAGCATGGCGGCTTCTGCCTCGATCCCGCCTACCCCCCAACCCACAACGCCCAAGCCATTGATCATCGTGGTGTGCGAATCGGTGCCCACCAGGGTATCAGGGAACATCAGCCGAGACCCGTCCTGGTCAGCAACCATCACCACCGTCGCCAGGTATTCCAGGTTGACCTGGTGAACGATGCCGGTCGCCGGCGGGACAACGCGGAAATTAGCGAACGCCTTTTGTCCCCAACGCAGGAATTCATATCTTTCACGGTTGCGTTGAAATTCAAGCTCGGCGTTGCGCGCCAGGGCGTCGCCGGTAGCGAAGAAATCCACCTGAACGGAGTGGTCGATGACCAAATCAACGGGAACCAGGGGGTTGATTCTGCGCGCGTCCCCTCCCAGCTTCGCCATGGCAGAGCGCATGGCTGCCAGGTCCACCACCGCGGGGACGCCGGTGAAATCTTGCATGATCACACGCGCCGGTCGAAAGGGCAAAGTGGGACGCGAAGCTGCCTGCGGCGTCCATCCTGCCAGGTTGATCACATCCTGGGGGCTAATTTCTTTCTCGTTGCAGAGCCGCAGGAGCGATTCGAGCAGGATGCGTATCGAATAGGGCAGCCGGCTGAGCCGGGTCAATCCCGCATCCTCCAACCTTTGCAGGCGGTAAATGATGAAATCGCCTTCGTTTGTTTTCAAAATATCGCGCGCGCCGAAATGATCCATGTTCCTTCACACTCCTTGAACTTTCGTGTTCATTTTCATCAACCCAAGAGAGCATCAAAGACCGCTCTCCCTCCGGAGCACCCCATTATAGCTTGCGAGAGTGTTGTTTTCAATAGCCAGCTTATTGTGACGTTGAGCGGCTGCGCCGCACGATCGCATCGGTCATGCGCGCCACCCGCTGCATAAAAGCCACATCATGCACCCGGATGATGTCTGCGCCGCGCACAATGCCGACCGCCACTGCCGCCGCCGTTCCTTCCAGACGCTGATCAGGCGGCAGGTCGAGCGTGTATCCAATGAACGATTTGCGCGATGGACCCAGCAGAACCGGGAATCCCAGGGCGCGTATCTCGTCCAGCCGGTCAACCAGTTCCAGGTTTTGTTCTACCGTCTTGCCGAAGCCAATACCAGGGTCGAGGATAATTTGCTGGTCCGAAATGCCCGCCCTTCGCGCCAGTTCGACGCTCTCCATCAAGTCGTTCTGGATATCTTCGATCAGATTATTGTATGGGATGCCGATGTAGCGACCGCCCAACCGCTCTTTGATCTCAGCATGCGCCCAGGAACTGCGGTTATGCATGAGTATCACCGGAGCGCGCCAGCGAGCAACCACTTCCGAGAGCTGAGGGTCAGCATGAAATCCCCAGACGTCATTGACAATATCGGCGCCTGCTTGCAAAGCAGCATCCGCCACGCTGGCGCGGTAGGTGTCGATCGAAATCAAGCAGTCAAATTCCTCCGCCAGCGCCCGCACAACCGGAATGACCCGCTTCATCTCCTCTTCTTCGCCAATCGGCTCAGCGCCAGGGCGGGTGCTCTCGCCGCCCACATCCAGGATGTCAGCCCCTGACCGGACGAAACCTCGCGCCAGCTCGAGAGCATGCGCAATGGCATCCGCTTCTTCAGACGCTAGACGGCTCAAAAGACCATCTCCCGAAAAGCTATCCGGGGTGATGTTCAGGATGCCCATCACATACGTGCGGGAACCCCAATTAAATTCGAAATTCTTGAGTCTCAGGGAAGGACTGCGAAGCATGGCTTACACGATGAGCGTCAGTGGACGGTTCAACCAGGCTTCAGCTTGTTCAAGGCTTTCGAACAAGCCCATCTCCACACCGCCCGGCGCTGACAAAGCGGCGATTCTTTCAACCGCCTGCCGAACCTGCTCATTCGAGACAACCACCGCCAGACGGATATTGCGCACAGCCGGATCAGAGTTCACCTCGATGGCATACTGTACCGCTTCTTCGGGCAGCGTGTCCAACATTCGCAGGTCATATAAGTTGCGCGTCATGCGGTCCGAGTCCAGGAGGTGTTCGAGAGAAAACCTCCTCCAGTGCTCTAAGGTTCGCGGGGAGGCGTCACGGAAGGTAAAATGCATGCCTCCATCGGGACGGCGTTCGACAGAATAGCCAATGCTTGCATCAGCATCCCAATTCAAAGGTTTGACGTCAGGTTGTACCATCGGTGATCCTCCTGGTCAATATTTTCGATTGTACCATGCCCTTTGAACCCTCAATCGGGCTTGGAGCGGGACGAGTCCAGCTCTTTGATGCCCAACAAGGCTGCCAGCACATCCGCGCTCAAGGGATATTGAGGCAGGTCTGGATGGAGCGCCTGCTGATCGGAGGCGCGTTCACGCAGCGAACGCCACAATGTCTGGCGTTCATCCTCGTTCACAACCAGATCGTTGATCGTCTTAGCCTTCAATAAATACTCACCCGTGGTATAGAAAAATGTGATGCGCTTCCAATTTTGCGCCAGGATGGGCTGTTCCAGCCGTTCCAGCGCGCCGAGCTGAACCTTGTAGTATTCCTGCCGCGCCCTTGGGTGCTCAGGCTCGTCTCTCAGCAGCTCCGCCCGCGTGGTCAATTCGACCCCGCGCACCTGCGCTATAAATTGAATGCGCCAACGCTCATCCTTGAAGGCGCCGGTCTGGTAAAAAGCCAGGTAATCGACCGCTACCACCTTTGGAGCTGAGCTCAAAGGGATGCGATACCAGCCTAACAGGCGCGCAATCTCCAAATCACGGAGATTATTGATCACGGCTACCAGGACAAGCGAAACAGCGTCGAGCATTGTATTCTAGCTGAAGAGCATCTGAACGTCTTCCGCCGTTATTGCCTTCAAGAAACTCTTCTCAGTCGTGATCAATTGATCGACCAGGCTGCGTTTCTTTTCCTGTAGCTGCAGAATTTTTTCTTCCACCGAATCGCGCGTGATCAACTTGTAAACAAACACCGGTTTATCCTGACCAATCCGATGAGTACGGTCGCTGGCTTGCATCTCGACGGCAGGATTCCACCAGGGGTCAATGTGGATGACATAATCGGCTGCGGTCAGGTTCAAGCCTACCCCGCCTGCCTTTAAACTGATCAGGAACAATGAGATGGACGGATCATTTTGGAAGATATCCACCTGTTCCTGGCGGTTTTGTGTGCTGCCATCCAGGTAAGTATAGCGCACCTTACGCCTGTCCAGTTCTGCTCTCACCAAACGCAGCATCTCGACGAACTGTGAAAATACCAGCGCCTTGTGACCCTCCGCTTGCAGCGTTTCCAGGGTTTCCATCAGCAGCTCGAACTTGGCAGACTCGCCTCTGAAGCTGCGGTCCACCAACAAGGGGTGGTTGCAAATTTGCCGTAACCGCAGCAACCCCTCCAGGAGCTTCATTCGGGTGTTATCCATCCCTTTCTCCTCCACCATGCCAATCAACAGCCCCCGGTAGTAATCGCGCATTCTCAAGTACAGTTTCTTCTGGCTGGGTTCCATATCGCTGTAGATGATGCGCTCAGTGCGCGGGGGCAATTCCGGCGCAACCTGATCTTTCGTCCGGCGCAGGATAAAGGGATATACCATCTTTCTCAAGAATTCAGCTTTACCATCATCATTCTTTTTCTCGATGGGCATCCCAAATTCGTTCTTAAAGTATTCCAGGTTGCCCAACAACCCGGGGTTCAAGAAGGCAAATTGCGACCAAAGCTCGTAGGTAGAGTTTTCCACCGGCGTTCCGGTCATTACCAGCCGATGTTCACTTTGCAGCAGGCGCGCTGCTTTTGCGGTTTGCGCCACCGGATTTTTGATTGCCTGGGATTCATCCAGGACCACATAATGGAAAGTGTACTTGCGCAGCAGGTCGATATCCCGCAGCATAACCCCATACGTTGTCACGATCAAATCGTATTGATCGAACACGGATGTATCCCTGCCGCGAAGATTGCCAAAATATTCCAGGACTTTCAAACCGGGCGTGAACCGCGCCACTTCGCGCTGCCAATTCACGATCAGAGAGCGCGGCAATACGATCAAATCGGGTCGGTTGGTGTGTTGCTTTTCACGCAGGCTGAGCAGAAAGACCAGCACCTGGACGGTCTTGCCCAAGCCCATGTCGTCCGCCAGGCAGCCTCCAAAGCCATAATCATGGAGGAAGTGCAGCCAATCGACCCCTGCGCGCTGATAAGGTCTCAAATCGCCCACAAAACCCTGGGGAAGCTCATGAGCGACCAATCCGGTAAAATTCTGAAGCTGCGCCAGGCGCTGTTTGAAGGTCTCATCTACCCGCGCCCGGTCTGATTCCGACAGCAACTGGTCCAGCAAGGTTACGTGGTAATTCGCCAGCCGGATGCCTTCATTTGTCTCCGTTCCCAGGCTGAACAAGTGCTTGTACTTCTCCAGCCAATCCTCGGGAATTTCACCGATGCTGCCATCTGCCAGCTTGATATACCGTTCGTTGCGGCGCAGCACCTTGCGAATCTCTTTCAACGAAACCGTCACATTCCCAAAATGGATTTCTGCCTGGACATCGAACCAATCGATGCCAGAAGAAACGTTGAATGTGATCGTCGGCTTGATTCGATTCACACGCGCCGACTTGAGCTGTTCTTCGCCATAAATCTCGTATCCCGCCTTGACCAGGCGAGGGACATTTTTCATCAAGAAATCCAGCGGGTGGACTTTAGCCCTTAAGAGAAAGGTGCCGTTGGGATATGGAGCCGGAGCCTTCTTTAGCCCATAATCCGCTGTGGCTAGCAAGCGGTATGCCTCCTGCTCCTGAGCTGGATCGCGCTTGATCTTTGCCAGGCGCCAGGAATTGGGATGACGCTGGATGCTTTCAGAAGGCGCTTCGCTGTCAAAGGGCACTTCATAATCGCCATAGCCAAACCGCAGAACGACCTGCATTTCACCCCTGGCATCATTGAGGTAAAGGCGTCTGGCAGGCGCGGCAGACACTTCTTCCCAAACGACCATATCCCCGATCAAGTCGGCGTTGGCTGCCAGGGACAGGTAATAATTGTCCAAGAAATCTTCTTCATCTTCCGGCGGGATGATCAACTCTGGCGTCTCCTGGAAGACCGCCAGCAAGCCCACTGCTTTTTCACCCTCCAGCCGCACGAGGTAATGATCCACCAGCAGCCAAACTGGTGACAGCGAGACGGCTTGAATTCTTTCATTCTCGAAAGAAAAAGTTTCTTCGCCGATCGCCAGCGTGGCAGCCAGGCGGATGCCCTCAGCCTGCTGAGACATTTGGATTTGAACTCGGGCGGGCTTGTCAGGAACCTGAAGCAGCCGCTCGACCGGATTCTTGGCGCTGCCCAGGAAGATGGGCGCTCCCGACCCAGCCGCCATTGCCAAAGCATCGCTGAGCGACGAAAGGCTTGGATAATAATAACGCGATTGGACTGCCAGCATATTGGCAGTCATCACCGCCTGGCTGCCCTGTCCCAGGCAATACGAAGGGTCGAGCATGTTGTTGACCGGACGGGAAATCGCAGCCAGGTTAGGAATTTGACCCAGCGCCTTGGGAAGATTCCCATTCTTCATGATCGTTTCCCGTAAAGTCGCGTTGATATTGTTCAAATTGGCAAAGTATGGAATCAATTTCCAGATAGCGTAGTGTTCAAATCCCGTCTGGCGCTGCAAACTGAAAAACACGATATAAGGCGGCGCACTATAACGACTGGCTGACGATTGCGCCACCTGAATCACTTTCGATAATTGGTCCTGCCATTTCACCGGTTTGTGAGTGCGCAAATGCTCGCGCACTGCCATGACCGACGCAACAATGTGCTTGCAAATCCTGCCTTCCTGCGCATAAGGGCAATCGCAGAAGAAGAATAAGTTGTTGCGGTCCAGTTCGATGCGCACATCATACACACCACCGTTACCGGTTACCGTGCACGTGGCGTAATCGTCCTCTACAAAGTCCACTGCCACCCTGCCTTGATGGTAGTAATTACGCCCGCGCTCGAAAATCGTCGAACCGACATAACGGTTCAAGCGGTCGAGATCAAACATTTCCTCGGTTAAAGCTCCCATACACTCCTATCTCAATACAAAAGTAACAATCATTTGGCTCATCCCTGGATGATTCCTCCAGAACCATCCCTTTCATTCTCTTCGCCATGTGAAAAGAATGAGGAGAAGCCCAACCTCCCGGTTGCTCGAAAATATAGATCACCTGGAGAATTCAGGTGACATTGTCTTGTTAACTCAGCCCGACCTCAGCATTGAACTCTTCAATCAAAGCATCAATCTGCGGCGTCAACTTTTGGATGCGCGTCCAATACTCTGGGTCATACCACTGCGCTTGAATTTCATCGTAAGTCTTGCCTTGCTGCTCGACCCAGGTAAAGTATTTGAGATTATGGACGCGGCGCCTTTCAGCATAGGTCAGTTCAATCAAGGAATCGGTCGTCAATCCCTGCAAGAAGCGCGCAAAGTGCGCAGCGGCATCTTCCGTGGTATATTCGCCAAATTCCTGCCTCATTTCTTCCAGCCGGCTGGCATAGAGCTCCATAGAGTCGGTCAAGACGGTCAGCAGGATATCCTCCGCGCCAAGCTCATAATAATGAGCCATCTTGATGGCAGAAAGCAAGTTCGAGATGCCCGAAAAGCCGAATAAATCCAAGTTCTCGACAAATGTCTCGGGAACGCCCTTCTTGACCAGGTAGGCGCGTCCAGCCGGTTCATTGAAAAGCCGCGCCAGGCTGACCACCGCCTCATCGTCAATGGCAATGACCATATCCGTATTTTTCACATTGTGAATCCAGGGCACATGCTTGTCGCCAATGCCCTCGATGCGGTGTGCGCCAAAACCGTTTTCCAAAAGCGTTGGGCATTGCAGCGCTTCGCTGGCGGCAATCTTCGAGGCTGGGAAAAGCTGCTTCAGGTAATCGCCGCTGGCAATCGTGCCTGCTGAACCGGTTGCCGAAACCATCCCCCGATACTGATCACGGGGACGCATGACTATGTGCAGCACTTCTTCCATGGCATGACCGGTGACTTCATAATGCCATAAATAATTGCCGAATTCATCGAACTGGTTGAAGATCATCAGGTCCTGCCCTGAACGGCGCAGTTCCCAGCATTTATCGAAGATTTCCTTGACGTTCGATTCGGTCCCCGGAGTGGCGATCACCTCTCCGGCAATGCGCGACAACCACTCGAAGCGTTCCCGGCTCATCCCCTCCGGCAGGATGGCGATCGATTCGCAGGCAAGCAGCGCCGAATCATAAGCGCCGCCGCGGCAGTAATTTCCCGTCGAAGGCCAGACTGCCTTTTGACTGGTGGGGTCAAACTCACCCGTAACCAACCGCGGCACCAGGCAGCCAAAAGCCGCCCCCACTTTGTGCGCCCCGGTGGGAAACCACTTGCCCACCAGGACGATGATGCGCGCCGGCGTGCCGGTCAGGCTGCTGGGGACTTCCAGAAAATTGACCTCGCCGAACCCGCCGCCGTGCGGAACAGGTTGATTCTTCCAGGTGATGCGGAATAAATTGAGCGGATTGACATCCCACAACCCCACCTGCAGCAGCTTTTGCTTGATGGCATCTGGCACCAGCCTTGGATCCTTCATCTGTGCAAAGGTTGGGATGATGATATTCCGCTCGCGCACCCGCTGTATGGCGCGCTGGCGACGTTCTGGATAGATCGTTAACTCAATCATGATTGAATCCTTATTTCTTTACTGCCGGAACCGGCGTTTCCTGGTCTGGCGCTTCGCGCACGATATACAAGGGTCTGCCCTTGACTTCGTCATACAAGCGACCGATGTATTCCCCCAAAATGCCTAAAGAAATCAACTGCACGCCTCCCAGGAAAAGCACTGCAATCAACGTCGAAGCCTGTCCGGCAAAAGCTTGCATGCCTGCCAGGCGCAAGATGATCACCAGGGGGATAGAAATGATGCTGATTCCCGCCGAGATAAAACCGAGGTATGTGGCAAGATGGAGCGGGACATACGAAAAGCCGGTGATCGCATCCCGCGCCAGCTTGAACATCTTGCGAAAAGGATACTTGGTCGTGCCCGAAAACCTCGCTGCCCGCCGATATGGAACGCCAATTTGTTTGAAACCAACCCAAACGGACATCCCCCGCAGGAAGCGGTGCCGCTCGCGCATCGTCCGCATGACTGCCACCACTTTTTCATCCAAAAGGCGGAAGTCTCCCGCGTCCATGGGAATATCGACTTCGGTAATGCTGCCAATCAGGCGATAGAACAGCGTGGCAGTGAACAGTTTGAACCAGCTTTCTCCTTCCCGCTCAGACCGCACCGCATACACCACTTCATAGCCTTCCCGCCAGCGCTCGATCAATTCCAGAATCACCTCCGGCGGGTCTTGTAAATCGGCGTCGATGATCGTGACTGCCTTGCCGCGGGCGTAATCCAAGCCAGCGGTGACGGCAATCTGGTGCCCAAAATTACGGGCAAAGATCACCGGTCGAATCCTCTCATCTTGCTGCGCCATCTCACGGATTTTATCCGTCGAGCCGTCGGTGGAGCCGTCATCGACCAACACCAGTTCCCAGGCTTCGCCAGTCGAATCCATCACTTCCCGCACGCGCCGATATAGCTCCGGCAGGTTGGTCAACTCATTGAAAATAGGAGCAATGATCGAAAAAGTTGGTTGTGTCGTCATAAAGTGTTCAAAAGTCTCCGCACAGCATTGATCGAAGGCTCGATCACAGGCGCTTCCCGAACAGACTGCATGGCAGCTTTGACATCTTTCAAACCGCTGCCGGTGTTGATCACAATCACCAGGTCATCTTGGGTGACCTTAGATGTCTGCACTGCTTTGATCAACCCGGCGTATGCGGCTGCGCCGGCTGGTTCTGCAAAAATGCCTGCCTTCCCCAGTTCAGCAATGGCTGCCAGTATCTCCTGATCGCTGACCGTGAGGTAGTCCCCGCCAGTCTGACGCGCGGCGCGCACAGCCCGAACGCCATCCCTGGGCAGGTCCACCGAAATGCTATCCGCCAAAGTTTGCGCCGAAACCGGCAAAATGACCTCACGATTCGCCTGGAAGGCATTGGCAACTGCGGCTGAACCCTGCGCCTGCACACCCATCAATCGCGGAACTTGATCCATCCAGCCCAGCTTCATAAGGTCTTTAAAGCCCTTATGAATCCCAGAAATGATGTTGCCATCCCCGACTGATACGAAGATCGTCAACCGCTTTCCACGGGTCAGGTGGTTTGGCAGCTTTTGCTGCCATTCCCAAATTTCACAGGCAGCTGTCTTTTTCCCTTCCAGCGTAAATGGATTATACCCCGTATTTCGGCAATACCAGCCAAATTCCTGGGCAGCTTTTACAGTTAAATCAAAAGCATCATCATACGTGCCATCCACCAGCACCACACTGGCGCCAAATACCAGCAATTGCGCCACCTTAGCAGGCGGCGCGGTGCGCGGAGCAAAGATCACTGCTCTCTGCCCAATGGCGGCTGCCATTCCTGCCAGCGCTGCCCCGGCGTTACCGGTCGAAGCAGTGACCACCACCTGCGCTTTTATCTCCCGGGCGCGTGCTACGACCACGGCGCTGGCGCGGTCCTTGAACGATGCCGTCGGATTACGGCTTTCGTCCTTGACCCACAAGTAGGAGAGCCCTAGCGTTTCCGCCAGTCGCGGCACCGCATAGATTGGCGTACCGCCTGCCATCCGCAGCGGAGTGTCCCAGCCGCCTGGATCGTCCACCGGCAGCAAAGGCAGGTATCGCCATAAAGACGGCTCCGGGCTAGACAGGAGCTGAGCCGGTGTGACTGACTTGAGAATAGCCCCGGCGTCCAGGATGACATCCAGGTTTCCGCCGTCTTTTGGGCAGGTATAGGTCACACCTTCCGGTGGATACTCAGCCTGGCACAAAGAACATTGCAAGCCAGTGAATACCTGGCGCATTCTATAGTCCTCGTTCACCTCGAATATAAGGTAAGCCCAGCGCTGCCGGCGCGCCGATGCGCTTGCGAATCGCCTCGCGCGAGCCAATGACCAGCACGATAATGGTAAACGCGTAAGGCAGCATCTGCAGGAAAAAGCCCCAGTAAGGATTGTAATAAAATGGATTGTTTATTCTGCCAAACAGCACCATCGGTCCCTGGATATCCAGAATCAACCGGCGCAGCGCGCCAAAGGCATACGACCCAAATGCCGCCCGAACCGGATCCCACTGGGCAAAGATGACCAGCCCGACGGCAATCCAGCCCTGCCCGGCGGTGGTTAGTTCACTGAACCAGCCCGGTGATACCGCCAGACTGATGGATGCACCGGCTAAGCCAGCCATGACCCCGCCGACGAACACGTAAAAGTACCGCAGCCGATAGACGTTGATACCCAAGGCGTCAGCAGCCGCCGGGTATTCGCCAACTGCCCTCAGGTGCATCCCCGGGCGCGTCCGATTGATATAGAACCAGGCAGCAGGCACCAACAAGTAACCCAAATAAACCATGATACTCTGGTTCTTGAAAAAGATAGGACCCAAAACAGGGATGAGTTCCAACAGCGGGATGGAAAAATTCGGCAAGAGCGATATCGTTCCGGCTTTGCTCAGCCCCTCGCCCAGCACCAGGCTGATTCCCGTCCCCAGGAACGTCAGCGCCAGCCCGCTGACCACCTGGTCAGCTTGCAAATGAATCGAGATGAACGCATGCACCTGGCTGATGGCGCCAGCCGCGATCATGGCTGCCAGGACCCCCAGCCAGGGATTGCCAAACATGACGGCGATACTGTAAGCGCTCATAGCGCCAATCAGCATCATCCCTTCCACACCCAGGTTAAGCACTCCGGAACGTTCTGCAAAGAGCTCACCCAGGGTGGCAAAGAGCAACACCGTCCCGCTGGCGACGCCCGCTTGAAGCACAACGATCAGGTCCATGTCAGGCAGTCTCCTTCCGACCAACGATGCGGATGCGGTAACGCAACAAGAAATCGCTGCCGATGAGGCACACCAGGATAATCCCCTGAATCATCTTTGGGATGCCCGAAGGCTGGATTTCACGCCCAGCCAGGAGGAGCGCTCCAAACAAAATGGATACCAGGATGACTGCAAAGGGGTTCAATTTCGCCAGCCAGGCGATGATGATGCCGGTGAAACCATACCCCGGCGAGATGCGCTCTTGCAGCCGATGCACCACGCCGCTGATCTCCGACATGCCTGCCAGACCAGCAAGCGCCCCCGAAAGCATCATCACCAGGATCGTATTGCGCGCAATGTTGATTCCGGCATAGCGGGCTGCCGTGGGGTTATCGCCAATCAGTCGAATTTCGTATCCCCATTGGCTTCGATATAAAATGAACCACACCACCACCGCGGCAATCAAGCCAAAGAGCAGCCCCATGTGGGTTGTCAGCCCGCCCAGAAAGGGATATTGACCAGCCAGGTCGGTCAGGCGCGGCAGCCAGGCAGCCCTGGGAAAAACCGGGCTCATCTGAAAGCCGCCCTCCGTCCACACCGCAAAAATGAAGTAATTATTCCAGGCAACAGCAATATAGTTCATCATCAACGTCGTGATGATCTCATTGACGTTATAGCGCGCCTTCAGGAACCCTGGGATGAACCCCCAAAGCGCCCCAGCCAGGACGCCCATGATTAACATGGCTGGGATGAACAACCAGGAGGGCGAATCTGCCGGCAATAACGGGGCTAAGACCACCACGCTGGCGCCGAATGCGCCCAAATATAATTGCCCTTCCGCGCCGATATTCCACAAGCGCATCCGAAAAGCCAGCGAACACGCCAGCCCAACCAGAATCAATGGGGTGGCTTTGACAATCGTATCGGAAAAGACCCCCAGACTGCCAAATGACGCCTGGGCAATGTGCGCATAAGAACGAAACGGGTTGCCGCCAACCATGGCAATGATGACGCCGCCCAAAGTCAAAGCGACGATGATGGCGCTGAGCGAAACCACAGCCGGAAACCAGCGCGGCGGTTCCTCCAGCCTGGGCTCCAGCCGGATAGAAAAAGGCAGCGAGAAAGAATGGCTGACCTTACCATCATGCTCTGCTTCACTCATGGCTTGCGCCTCCCGTCCGAATCTGTTCCAACGGCGTGCCGGTCATCATCAATCCGAGCAGCTCGATCTCCTGCTTTTCGTCCATGTCGTTCTTCACTTCTCCCATGATTCTGCCCTCGAAGATGACGTAAATGCGATCACTTAATGACAACAACTCTTCCAATTCTTCAGAGATCAACAGAATGGCGGCGCCTGCCTGCCGTTGTTCCAGCAATAAACGGTGAACGCCTTCGATGGCGCCGACATCCAAGCCGCGCGTGGGCTGCACAGCCACCATGATGGCGGGTTGACCTGAAATTTCCCGCGCCAGAATCACCCGCTGTAAATTTCCGCCTGAAAGCAGCCTGGCGGGCGTCTCCACCGATGGCACGACAATATCATAATTCTCTTTCAAGCGGTTTGCAAATCGAGTCGCTTCGATAAAATCCAACATCCACCCGCGGGCAATTGGCGGCTTGCGATAACGCTTCATGATCACGTTGTCGGTAATGCTCAAGTTTGGAGAAGTGCCCACATGGGTACGATCCTCGGGGACGTAAGCCAAGCCCAGGTTGATTGCCCGGTCGGTGTTGCAGTTGCTGATGACTTCATCCCTGAAGCGCACGATTCCGCGGGCGCTCTTCCGTAAACAGGCAATAACCTGGGCTAACTCCCGCTGACCATTGCCCGCCACGCCCGCCAGACCGACGATCTCGCCTTCCCGAACGTGCAACGAAACTCCCTGCAAGGCAGGCAGCCCCTTGTCATTATCAGCATGCAAGTCCTCAATGGAGAGAACCACCTCTCCAGCCGGACGCGGCTTCCTCTCGATTTGGAAGAGCACTTCCCTGCCGACCATCAGCCGCGCCAACTCCTGCCGGGAAGTGCCCTGAGCTGGAATTCCCGCTGCGGTGACCTTCCCTTTGCGCAAGACGGTGATACGGTCGGCAATCGCCATCACCTCGTTGAGCTTGTGACTGATGAAGATGATTGACTTGCCTTCAGTGGTCATCGCTTTCAGCGTGACAAATAAGTATTCGATCTCTTGCGGCGCCAGAACTGCTGTCGGCTCATCCATAATCAAGACTTGCGCGCCGCGGTAAAGCATTTTCAAAATTTCGACCCGCTGCTGCTCTCCCACCGAAATTTGCCAGATCTTGGCTTTCGGGTCAACCTTCAGTCCAAAGCGGTCTCCCAGGGCAGAAATCTTGCGCTCGAATTCTGGCAAGCGCAAAAGAAAACGGGGCTCATTCAACCCAAGCAGGATGTTCTCTGCCACAGTCTGGGATGGCACCAGCATGAAGTGCTGATGCACCATCCCAATCCCCGCCTGGATAGCGTCACGCGGAGAGTTGAAATGAACCAGCTTCCCATTCACCATAATCGTACCGGCATCCTGCCGATACAAGCCTGCCAGGATGTTCATGAGGGTGCTTTTACCCGCGCCGTTCTCACCTAACAGGGCATGAATTTCTCCCCGGCGCAGATCAAAGTCAACATGATCATTTGCCAGCACACCTGGGAAACGCTTGACAATTCCCCACATGTGAACGACAGGCTGTATTTCGCCGCCAAGGGCGTTTTCGTGTTGCTCGCCTCCAGCCATAATCTTTCTCACTATTATATTCGATAAATTAAAAAATAGCCGGAACCCTCCCAGGATTCCGGCTATTTTCCTTCCCTGCTTAGTTGCCGGTGTCGGGCAGTTCTGCCGTGATTCCCTCAGCCCACCACTTCATACAATACTTGCATGCCAGTCCTTCTGCGCCAGGCGGGAATTGATCCAGGTCGCTCTGCTGCATCTTCTCGCCTGCCGGTACGACGACATTGCCTTTATTATCGTAGATCGGTCCAGAGAAGACATCGAAGCGGGTAAACTCGCCCTTCAAGGATTTATCCAGCAAAGTGCGGACTTCATTGATGACTTCCGGCGGCAAATCCTTCATACCCACTGTCAACTGCTCGCCAGGCATGAAGCCAAACAAGCCCAAACCGCCGCTGTCAGCGTCGAAGTAATCCCAGCCGACTTTGTAGGTCTTGTTGATGACGCCTTCGGTGATCTTGGCATAGACGGGACCCCAGTTCCAATAGGGGGCGGTCAGGCAGCGCTCCACCTTGCAGGAACCGACCCAGTCATACGTGACGCCCCACTTGCCCTTTTCCTGGGCGACGTCCGCGACCGCCGGCGTATCTGCGCCGGTGAAGACAACCTGCGCCCCGCCATCGAACAGCGAAGCGGCTGCTTCTTTCTCGATCACCGGATCATGCCAGGTGTTGATCCAGCGCACATCCATGGTGCATTCCGGGCAGGTCTTGCGCATGCCCAGGGCTATCGCATTGCCAAGGCGCAGCACTTCCGGAATGGGGAAGGTTGCCATATAGCCGAGCTTGGGATTTCCATCCATCTTTGCCCGTTCGCCTGCAACCATGCCTGCCAGGTATTTCATGACTTCCATAGCGCCAAACAAGTTGCCAAAGTTCGTCATATTGGACTTATAGCCGCTGATGTGGATGTAGGTGATGTCAGGAAATTCGCTGGCGACCGTTTCCATCGCATCCATAAAGCCGAAAGAGGTGCCAAAGATCAGGTTGAAACCTTTGCGGGACAGGGCGCGGAAGACCTGTTCTGAATCGGTGCCTTCGGGCACATTTTCGATATAAGCCACATGCACATTGGGGACATTCTCGGCGATGTACTCCAGTCCCTCGTAATGCGCCTGCGACCAGCCGCCGTCATCGTGTGGTCCGATCAAGACCATGGCGACGTTGAATTTGCCTTTTTCGACGTTTGGGATTTGGAAACCGGCAACCTTTTCCGGTCCGCAGGCTGAAAAGCCCAATGCTGTGATCAACAGCAAACTAACGATTTGCCACAAAACTTTTGTGCGCATTGACTACTCCTCCTGAGATGTGATTGTGTGTTTTTTGTTTTTGGAAGTTGATAATAATGATGAGGTATTCCCAGGCAGCCTCCTCTCCAGTAAGAAGAAACATAACATCATTCACCCAAAAGCATACACCGAACCCGCTGAATTGTCTATACCAATTATGCTTTATTTTGATGTGACAATTGTCATCTTCTGGTTGGGCTATTCCCGCACGATCCAGGTGCCAGTTTCGCCGCGCAATGCTCTCCCGATATTTTCAGGGTTGGTGATCAAGGCTTGTTTTCCGCCGCCTTCCAGGAACCAGATAATAGCCTGGATTTTCGGACCCATCGAGCCTTTGGCAAAGTGGACGCCTTCCTCATAATACCGCTTGGCTTCTTCCAGCGTGATTCGGTCGAGCCATTGCTGGTTGGGCTTGCCAAAATTCAACGCCACTTTTTCGACTGCCGTCGAAATCAGGAACAAATCAGCATTGATCTGCCGCGCCAGCAGGCTGCTGGCATAATCTTTGTCAATCACGGCAGCAACACCACGATAATTCCCATCGCCAGGGTCGATCACCGGTATACCGCCTCCGCCTACGGTAATCACGATAATGCCCGCCTGAATTAACGTTTTGATGGTATCCAGTTCGACGATCTCCTTGGGCAAGGGCGATGCCACCACCCGACGCCAGCCGCGACCGGCATCCTCCACCACCGCCCAGCCCATCTCAGCCTGCCGCCGTCTGGCTTCAGCCTCGTCCATAAAGCCACCGATGGGCTTGGTGGGGTGCTTGAAGGCGGGATCATCACGGTCCACCAACACCTGGGTGATGATGGTGGCAACGTTCTTTTTGATGCCCCGATGGTAGAGGAAATTTTGCAGGTTCTGCTGCAGGGCATAGCCAATCGCCCCCTGAGTGTCTGCGCCGCACACATCCAGGGGGACTTCGTGCATTCCTTCCACCCGGTGAGCAATCTCAGAACGGCGCAGGATGAAGCCCACCTGGGGACCATTCCCGTGCGTGATGGCAACATCCCACCCTGACTCGATCATGTCGGCAATGTAGCTGGTCGTTTCCTTTGCTGCCTGATATTGATCTTCTACAGTCTGATGGGCAGGATCCTTGATCAAGGAATTCCCGCCAATGGCAATTACGGCAACTTTTTTCTTTTCCATGACGAATCACCTCATTGTCAGTGCCATGACCGCTTTTTGAACGTGCATGCGGTTCTCAGCTTCATCATACACCACAGACTGCGGGCTGTCGATCACGCCATCGGTCACTTCGATATTACGGTCAGCCGGCAGCGGGTGCATGTAAATGGCATCGGGCTTTGCCAGGCGCATGCGGCGCTCATCGGTAATCCAGGACTCGTACTTCTTGATCAGCCGGGCGCCTTCCTCAGCATCGGTGGTGTGCACCATGGCGCCCCAGGATTTGGCGTAGATGATATCCGCATCTTTGAAGGCTTCATCCATGTCATCCACCACTTCAAAGCCTGCGCCGTACTGACGCGCTTGCTCCTGCGCCTGATTCATAATTTCGGGCATCAACCGGAATTCAGGCGGGTGCGCCAGCACCACATCCAGACCAAAGCGCGGCATTTGCAGGATCAACGATTGCGGCACCGACATGGGCTTCTGGTAAGACGCAGCATAAGCCCAGGAGACGACCATCTTCTTTCGTCGCAGGTCGCGTCCCTTCTTCTCTAGAATGGTCAGCAAGTCTGCCAGAATCTGGAAGGGATGGTAAATATCACACTGCATGTTCAAAACCGGCACGCGTGAATACTTTGCCACCGCATTAAGATAGCCATTGCCAACCCCCCAATCCACGTGGCGGATGGCAATGCCATCGAAGTAACGCCCAAAGATTTCGCCGATCTCCTTGGGCGTATCGCCATGGGCAATTTGGGTTGTCTTGGATTCGATAAACGCCGCATGCCCTCCAAGCTGCGCCATGCCGGCTTCGAAGGAACCGCGCGTGCGCGTGCTGGAAAAGAAAAACAACATCGCCAGTACTTTATCACGCAGGTAAGCGTGCGGTTCTCCCAGGGCGCGCTTACGCTTCAGGTCCAGCGCCACCTCCAGCACGGTTTCCACTTCTTCCCTGGAGAAATCCAGGTCGCCAATCAGGTCTCTGCCTCTCAAATCGGTTTGCATAAGCCCTCCGGTTATTCCATGGCGCCCAGCACCAGCGCCAGCAATGCCATGCGCACTACCACGCCATTGAATGCCTCGATCCAGTAGCGTGCGTGACGAGTCGAGTCCACTTCTTCAGGAAGTTCATCCATGCGCGGCAGGGAATGCAGGACAATGGCATCCTGACGGGCTTTGCGCAGCAATTCCTTCGTCACCCGGTAATTGGCAGGTGTGCGCCCCACATCTCCAGCGCGCTCATCGCGCGATTTCGTGTAATCCGGCTGAACGACCGGTTCCATGTAAATCACGTCTGCTTCCTCGATCGCCTGCTCGACGTGTTCAACTTCTTTGAAATTCAGGTTCAAGTCTTTGAGTTCCTGCTTGAACTCGGGAGTCAGGCTCATTTCGGGAGGGGAAACATAGAACGCATTGATGTCGAACCTGGTCATGGCGTAGGACATGCTGTGCATCGTGCGCATGCGCATATCGCCGATCAGCAGGAAATTCAGCCCATCCAGCGTACCCTTTTCAGTCAGAATCGTATAAAGATCGGTCAACACCTGGGTAGGATGCTCACCCCAGCCATCGCCGGCGTTGATGACCGGGATGCTTGCCCAGCGAGCAGCTTCATGCGGCGCTCCCTGCTGGAAATGCCGCATCACCAGCACATCCCCGTAGAATTCCAACATCCGGACGGTGTCCTTGATCGATTCCTGGTAAAAATCCCCGGCGCGGGTCATCTTTGCGTCCGAAAATCCCAGGACATGACCACCCAGGCGGTGCATGGCAGCTTCGTGCGCCAGGCGGGTGCGCGTGCTGGGCTGGTAAAAAGCGGTGACCAGCGTCTTATCCTTGAGCAAGTCGGTATTGCGCCGGTCGCGGGCAAACGGCGCCAGCTCATCGGCGACCTCAAAAACACGATAATACTCCTCTCTTTCGAAATCCTTTAGGGACAGGATATCCCTTCCAAGAAAACTACGCATATTTTGCCTCCATTTTTTAGTTTGAGTAAATGAGTTGCTTAACCCACCCGGCGCACCACGTGAAAGCGAAAGTAACCGGGCAGGAAATAACTAAACGAGTAATCGATCACCCTGTCGGACGTCGTGTAGAGGGTGGCGATAAAACACAAAAGCACATCGCCGCGCTGGATGCCCAATGCTCGCGCCACCTCAGAGCTGGCGGTTGTGGCAGTGATCTCGCAACGCGACCTTGCCAGACTGGGCGTCTGCCGCCGCAACAGCAGATCCAGCACCGAACCACGAAAGTCCTCCGCCAGTTCCTCCACAGCCAGCACGTCCACCGGCAGGATATCGACCAGGTATGCAGCCGGCTGCCCCTCAGCCAGGATGACGCGAGAAATTTCGAACACCTGTAATTCCGGCGATAGACCAAGGACCCTGGCTTCCTGCTCTTTTGCCGGACGCTGCTCGATCTTCAGCTCGCCCATCGAGACCGGTAAACCAATGCGGTTCGCCAGGGTTTCGATGCTTTCCAATACCTCCAAGCCGCTTTCGATCACCTGCGGCTGCCTGGCGACATAGGTACCCGAACCCTGCCGACGATAAAGCAGCCCCTGGGTTTCGAAAGCGCGCATCGCCTCGCGCAGCGTAGCCCGCGAAACGCCCATCTGCCGCGCCAGGTTCGGCTCCGAAGGCAGCCGTTCTCCAGGTTTCATCTGGTTAAGATAGGCAACCAGCGCCTCATGCAGCCGCCGTGAAGGCGATAGACTGGAATTGTTCTTTCCCGAAGAAGTCATTACCTTTGTCCTATTCACTCACTCGAGCACCGGAATCAGCTCGAAGCGAGAAACGTCCACCAATCCCAAATCCGAAAGCCGCAGTTCGGGGATGACCGATAGGGCAGCCAGGCTGAGCTGCATGTTTGGGTTGTTCAACCGGCAGCCGCAGAGATGCAAACCTTCCAGCACCGTTTCCGCCTGAGCTGCCACCTCCTGCGCTGGCTGGTCCGACATCAGACCGGCAATCGGCAGCGCGACCTTCCCCACCACCTTGCCATCCTTGACAACCACCTGTCCGCCGCCCAGGCGCGCCAGCTCATTGACGGCAAATGCCATTTGTGCTTCATCCGTGCCAGCCACAATGATGTGATGGCAATCGTGAGCAACGGTGGTCGCCGCGGCGCAGGCGCTGCTGAATCCAAAACCTTGCACCAACCCCACCTGCACGCGTCCGGTGCCATGGTGGCGCTCGACGACGGCGATCTTAGCTACATCCATACTCAAATCTGGGCGCACCTCGCCGTCCCTGACCGGCAAGTCCATCACCAGGTGACGGGTAGGCGCCTGGTTTTCGATGATTCCAATGACATGGGCTTTCACCCTGGACTTCTCAGGCGCAGGCAGGCGGAAATCATCCGCGGTTAGTTGGCGCGGCAGATGAACTGAATGCCGCGCCCACGCGGGGTATTCGAAGCGCAGCGGCGGCGTCAGCAATTGTCCTTCCTGGGCGACAACCCTGCCGCGGGCAATCACCATTTCTGGCTTGAAATGGCGCAGGTCGCTGACAAGCAAGATATCGGCATACCGACCAGGGGCAATCATTCCTACATCACGGCTGACTCCAAAATGTTCAGCCGTGTTCAACGTTGCCATCTGGATGGCAGTCAGCGGCGGCACCCCGGCAACAATCGCCTCACGCACCGCCCGGTTTACGTGTCCCTCGGTCACCAGGGTATGCGCATGGCAGTCATCGGTGCATAGCAGCGCATGGCGCGGGTCGAGTCCCAGCTCGGTGATCGCCCGCGCCTGCTCCGCCACATCCTGCCAGGCAGAGCCCAGGCGCAACATCGCCTTCATCCCCTGGCGCAGGCGCGCCACGGCGTCATCGCGGGTCGTCCCTTCATGGTCGTCCTCCGCGCCTCCGGCAGCGTACCCCAGGAAGGGCAATCCCAGGTCGGGCGAGGCATAATGCCCGCCAATCACTTTACCCGCCCGTTTTGCCGCCGCGACCTTGGCGCTGATCTTGTCTTCGCCCGCCACTACGCCGGGGAAGTTCATCACCTCCCCCAAGCCGATGATTCCGTCCCAACCCAGCGCTTCGCTGATCTCAGCCACATCCAGCACCGCGCCGGGCGTTTCCAAGCCGGGCGCAGCCGGCACACAGGAAGGCGCTTGCACCCAGACGTGAATCGGCTGCACCTGCGCCTCGTCAACCATCAAGCGCACGCCGCGCAGCCCAAACACGTTCGCAATTTCATGCGGGTCAATGAACATGCCGGTGGTGCCGTGCGGGATGACCGCCCGCGCAAATTCGGTGACCGTCAACATCCCCGATTCGACGTGCATGTGCGCGTCCAACAGCCCGGGCGTCAGGTAACTGCCCTGGGCATCGATCACCTTGGTATCAGCGCCAATCGTATGCGACGCATCGGCGCTGACCAGCGCTATGCGTTCGCCTTTGATGGCAACATCTATCTTGGGGATGATTTCACCCGACTGAACGCAAACCCACTGCCCATTGCGAATCACCAGGTCTGCTTCCAGCCGTCCCATAGCGACATCTACCAGGATTTGGTTCTGCGTCCTGCTCATACCTGCTCCCTTTGGTAAACTCACATAGTGCCTTCAACCAGCCAGCAACCGCCTGGCTGCCCGATTGTGACGCTCGATGAGCCTGGGCAGCTCCAGCGTGACCAGCTCGCCTTCCTTGACCACATATCGCCCACCGACGACGGTGTAATCCACGCTCACCGGCGAACAGAAGATTAGCGCCGCCAACGGGTCATGCAGCGCCCCGGCGTAATCCAGCCGGTCGAGCCGGATGGCGGTGAAATCGGCGCATTTACCTGCCTCTAGCGAACCGATATCCATCCTGCCCAACACCGCCGCGCCGCCGCGTGTCGCCAGCTCGAGCGCCTGGCGGGCAGTCATCAAGGGCGGCGCTTCTGGCGTGGAACGTGACGCTCCCTCCAAACCGGCGCGCAGCCGGGCAACCAGCATCGCCTGGCGGGCTTCGCCCAGCAGGTGCGAACCATCGTTGCTGGCAGAACCATCGACGCCCAGCCCCACTTTGACCCCGGCATTGGTCATTGCCATGATCGGAGCGATTCCAGATGCCAGGCGCATGTTCGAGGTGGGGCAATGCGCCACACCGCAGCCCATGCGGGCATACATTTCGATCTCGTCCTGGTTCACGTGCACCGAGTGGGCAAACCAGGTATCAGCGCCCGTCCAGTTCAATACATCCATATAGGCTGCCGGGCGGTAACCAAACTTCTCCAGGCAAAAATCTTCTTCATCCTTGGTTTCAGCCAGGTGCGTATGCAAACGCACGCCGTAATGGCGCGCCAGGGATGCGCTTTGGCGCATCAGGTCAGGCGTCACGCTGAACGGCGAACACGGGGCTAACACAATCTGCACCATCGCTCCAGGGTTGGGGTCATGATAGCTTTCGATCAACCGCTGGGAATCCTTCAGGATGAACGCCTCATCTTCGACCACGCTGTCGGGCGGCAGACCGCCTTGCGACTCTCCCAGGCTCATCGAACCGCGCGAGGCGTGCAGGCGCAAGCCCACCTGGCTGCCTGCGGCAATCTCATCATCCAACCGCGACCCATTGGGAAACAGGTACAGATGGTCAGAAGCCGCCGTACAGCCCGAAAGCGCCAGCTCTGCCAGCGCCGTCTGCGTCGAAATTTGGATGTCCTCCGGACGCAGCCGCGCCCAGATGGAATATAAGGTCTTCAGCCAGTTGAACAGGTTGGCGTCCTGCGCTGCCGGCACGGCGCGGGTCAACGTCTGGTAAAAGTGGTGATGGGTATTAATCAGCCCAGGGAGGACGATACAGCCGGTCAGGTCGAGGATGTCATCGGCGCTCTCCGGCAGCTCGCCGGTCTTTTCCACTTGAACAATGAAACCATCTCGAACGAAAAGACCACCGTCGGGAATCTCCCGGCGCTGGTCATCCATGGTCACAAGCAAGTCGGCATGGCGGACAAGGAGAGTAGTCATATTTGTCTGACAACTTTATCTTAGCAAAAAATGGGAGGGATGTCAACTGCAATACCCAAAATGCCGCCAGCGCTGGCGGCATTTTGACCATACACATCCAGGTTTCTTCAGGATTGAGCGCTTAAACTCCGCTGCGCCGCCTGGTATTTGGCAGCGCGCACCGTATTGCTGAGCAGCTTGGCAATGGTCATCGGACCAACCCCGCCGGGAACCGGCGTAAGCCAGCCCGCCACTTCCTTGACTTCATCGAAAGCTACATCCCCAACCAGTTTGTATCCTTTTTCATTGGTTGGATCTTCCACCCGGTTGACGCCTACATCGATCACCACTGCGCCAGGTTTCACCCAGTCGCCGCGCACCATTTCAGGTCGCCCCACCGCCGCCACTAACACATCCGCTGAACGGCAGATGGCAGGCAGGTCCTTCGAGCGCGAGTGGCAAATGGTCACCGTGGCATCCCGTTTGACCAGCAGCAGCGCCACCGGCATGCCCACGATGTTCGAACGCCCCAGGACGACGGCGTTGGCGCCTCGCAGGTTAAAGCCCACCTGGTCAATGAGGTAAATCACCCCATCCGGCGTGCAGGGCACGAACAGCGATTCGCGACCCTTCTGCGCCAGCCTGCCGATATTGATCGGGTGAAAGCCATCGATGTCCTTCTCGATGCTGATGGCATTGAGCACCTTTTCCTCGTCCAGCCCGGAGGGGAGAGGGAGCTGCACCAGGATGCCGCTGACCTTGGGGTCGGCGTTAAGCTCCTTGACCAGGTTTTCCACTTCCTCTTGACTGGCATCTGCTGGCAGGTAATAACCATACGACTCGATGCCTGCCTTCTCACAGGCTTTACGCTTCATACGCACGTACACTTGCGAAGCCGGGTTTTCCCCCACCAGGACTGCTGCCAGCCCCGGCTTTGGCAGCCCTGCGTTAACCATCTGCTCTACCTCTGCCGCCACTTCGGCGCGCAATTTCTCTGCTATGGCATTCCCATCGATGATTTGTGCTGTCATCTGTTTCTCCTTAGATTGATGATATGATCGTTCAGATCGATTCCTTGAAATAACCCATACAGGAAGGCAGCGGCATCCGCCGCACCTCATTCATTATCCCAAAAATATCTCACCCTGACAATTGACATATGTCACCATCCAGGTCAATCGATTTTCCTGTTTCAAACATTGGGCTGCTGGATTTTTCCCCAGGAGTATGTCCATCAGGCTCGAACGATAGGAGCCTCATTGGTTGACAAATTACCAGCACACGATAAAATACCCCCGCGCTTCTCCAGCCTCGCAGGTATCTTATGCCCATCCGAATTTACATTTACTTACCTCATCTTCGCTGCCTTTCATGCCTCAAAACCTGTTAGCCATGTTCAGCTCAATGATTCGCAAATTGTTCTCACGTGAAAACCTAGCTGCCTTGCTGCTCTGCCTGGTAGTTATCCTGGTGCTCATCCTGACTGCCGATCAATCACCTCAGTGGATATACCAGGGCTTCTGAGCCTTCCGCCATGACACTGACGCAAATCATTATCTTCATCGCAGTCAGTCTTTTGGTTGCCACCGTCATGAAAGACCGTGGACGGCGCTGGGCGCTGCTCGTACTCAGCCTGCTGGCGGTCTTTTGGCTGCAGCCCTTTTCTCCCATTCGTCACCTCGACTTCTGGCTGGCTTGCCTCACCCTGGCAGCGACCACGTTCACCTGGCTGGTCATCCAGACAGGAAACGCCGCCAACGTGGAAAACCAAAAAACCGCTGCGCTCCTGGCTGGGCTTGTGCTGCTGGTTGCGCTGCTGCGCTACCTGGAGCCAATTTGCTGCCTGACGGCGTCTCCGCCTCCCGCTTTTCCATCAGTTATCATGGCGCTGGCAGCGATGGGCGGCGTTGCCTGGCTCGTCAGGCGCTGGTTCTCCAGCCGCCGCGCTGCGCTTGCCGCCAGCATTGCAGCTCTATTGTTGACGTTCATCGTCTTGAAAAATCCAGCCATCTCTGAACAGCTCAGCGCCTGGCTGCGCGCCCTCAACGGGCAGCCCATCAAACTGGCTTCCGCCGCCGACCTGCGCTGGCTGGGCTTTTCCTACATCGCCTTCCGGCTGCTTCATGTCCTGCGCGACCGCCAGACCGGCAAGCCCATGGATTTGACGCTGAGAGAATTTCTCACCTATGTGCTCTTCTTCCCGGCGCTGACCGCTGGTCCAATCGACCGCAGCCAGCGCTTCGCTCAAGACCTGCGCCAACCCTTTCGACTTTCGGAAGCATCCCTATCAACGGGAGGCTGGCGTCTTTTGAGCGGCTTTTTCAAGAAATTCGTCCTGGCTGACAGCCTGGCGCTCATCGCGCTCAACGAAGTTAATGCCGCCCAGGTCAACTCAAGCGTTTGGACCTGGATTCTCACCTATGCCTACGCCCTGCGCATCTTCTTCGACTTTTCTGGCTACACCGATATTGCCATCGGCGTCGGCAGTCTTGTGGGCATCAGGCTGCCCGAGAACTTCGCTCAGCCCTATCTCAAGCCCAACCTGACCGCTTTCTGGAATAGCTGGCATATCACGCTGGCGCAGTGGTTCCGGGCTTATTTTTTCAACCCTTTCACCCGGGCGCTGCGATCTGCCCGGCGACCGCTGCCCGCGCCGTTGATCATCTTTAGCGGTCAACTTGCCACCATGCTGCTCATCGGCTTGTGGCACGGCATCACCTGGAACTTCTTGATCTGGGGCGCATGGCATGGGGTGGGGCTGTTCGTCCACAACCGCTGGTCTGACTTTCTCAAACCGCGCCTCGACCCAAGCGCGCTGCCTCTCTGGAAGAAGCGCCTGCTGGACACCGCTGGCGCCCTGGCGACCTTTCACTATGTTACCCTGGGCTGGGTCTGGTTTGCCCTGCCCAACCCAGGGGCATCCTGGCAGGTGTTCTTGCGCCTCTTTGGATACGGAAATTGACATGATGCGCCTTAAGTTCGTTCTGCTCAAAGCCGCATTGATGTTCCTGGCGTTCAATTTCCTCTTTGCCGCCTGCGATCCTGTGCCCTGGCTGGCAAAGGCATCTGCCTACAACCGCCTCTTTCCTGGCCGTCCCCGCCTGCCTTTCGGGGAGACGCCGGAGAAGGCGTATAACTTCAGCCTGTTCCAGTTAGATGCCATGCTGCGCAGCCATGAACTGGCAGGAAAGTCATCTCGCCCTGCCTCCGAATACCGCGTCGTGCTGATTGGCGATTCCTCAGTTTGGGGATACCTGCTCACGCCCAATCAGACCCTGGCAGCCTATCTGAACCAACTCGGACTGGCAGATTCTGCTTCCCGACCGGTGCGCTTCTACAACCTGGGCTATCCCACCATGTCGCTGACCAAGGATTTGATGATACTAAACCGCGCCCTGGAATATCAGCCAGACATGGTCATCTGGCTGGTCACCCTGGAATCTTTTCCCTGGAAAAAACAGCTCACTTCTCCCATCGTTCAACATAACCCCCAGGAAATGCGCCGCCTGCTCGACCGTTACCCCCTGCCATTGAGCCTGGATGATTCAGCGTTTGTCCAACCCACGTTTTGGAGTCGAACGCTGGTCAACCAGCGGCGCGCCCTGGCGGATTTGCTGCGGCTGCAACTCTACGGCGTGATGTGGGCTGCCACCGGCATTGACCAGAACTATCCTGCCGACTATGATCCCCCGCAGGAAGACCTGGAGGCGGACGAGAGCTTTCAAGGTATGCTGCCTCCCAACCTGCCAAAGCAGGAACTGGCATTCGAGACCATTCAAGCCGCATCCAGCCTGCTCGACGGTACGCCTCTGCTGCTGGTCAACGAACCAATCTACCTCAGCCGCGGCAAAAACAGCCACCTGCGGTATAACTTCTTCTACCCACGCTGGGCATACGACCAGTACCGGAGCCTCCTGGCTGATTTCAGCCGCGAGCAGGGGCTGCCTTACCTGGATGCCTGGAACCTGGCGCCGCCCGAGGAATTCACCAACAGCGCCATTCACCTCTCGCCAGCCGGCAGCCGCATGCTGGCTGAATCGATTGGAAAGCTGGTAAAATCACAGCTTGGGATAATTCCATGAGGCTGAACCTTTATCTTCTCTTGTTCCTTCTACTGACTTGCTTCCTGGCAGCCTGCGCTGCGCCGCCGGCTGCCCCTAAAGACGCCATTGCCGCTCCTGGCAACGAGCAGCCAGTCTTGTCCTCTCCTACTGCGCAGCCCGTCGAGGAGACGCCCGGCAGCGAAACGTCCACCGAAGCAGCGACTCAAACCGATAATCCTGAACCTGCCCAAGGTCAACCCACCGACATTGAACCGCCCTCAGCCGAGTCGGTCCCGACCACACTCCCCGAGCCAACTGCAATATCCACCACAACGCCCCGCCCCTCGCCCGCGCCAGACGAGTGGCAAAGCATGCCGGTTGTCCCTCAAATCAGCGAACATGCCCTGCAAATCTACCGGCGCGGTTTAGAGCTGGGCAATGATCCCCGCCGCTTTTCGAAAGTGGGCGATTGCCAGAATGTTTCTTCGTATTTTCTCTCTCCCTTTGATTTTGCCTCCGCCTACCGGCTGGGCGAGTATGGCGCATTGCAGGAGACCATTGACTGGTACAAGGGGTCTTTCTCGCGCGACAGCCTGGCGGTGAAGGGCGGTTTCAACGTTGCTGCAGTGTTGTCGCCGCTGCGCGCCGACTCCAAGCAATGCGACGATGGCGAAAGCCCTGTAGAATGTGAGCTGCGCCTCCACAACCCGAGCGTGGTGATCGTCAGCATGGAGACCTGGTGGTCTGGCAACCCTGGAAACTACGAGAAATACATGCGCCAGCTCCTGGATTATCTGATTTCAGAAGGAGTCGTTCCCATTCTGGCAACCAAGGCTGATAACCTGGAAGGCGGTCACCAAATCAATAAAACGCTGGCGCAGCTTGCCTGGGAATATGACATTCCGCTGTGGAACTTTTGGGCTTCGCTCCAGGACTTGCCCAATCATGGTCTCACCGAAGACGGCTTCCACCTGACGCTGGGCAACTATTTCTATGATGATTCGGTTTCGACCAGCACCGGCTGGTCACGGCGCAACTTAACTGCGTTACAGGCTCTAGATGCCTTCCGCCGCGCCATTGTGACAATTCCCTAAACGAGAGCTGAATCATGAATCAAACCATCATGCAGACATTGAACGAATACCTGACGAACCAAGTGCTCAAGCAGCCCCGGCGCGTGCTGGCGCCAGACGAAAAGCTCATCTCGAACGGCTTGATCGATTCCTTCAGCCTGGTTGACCTTTCACTCTTTGTGGAGGAGACTTTTGGCGTTCACATCGACGACACTGAGCTAATCGCCGCCACGTTCGACACCCTGGAACAATTGACTGACCTGATTCAAGCGCGTCAGGCATGACCTCGCCCATTACAACCATGCAAGCCCAAACCGCCGCCCATCTCCTCTGGCAGCATGCCCTCGCTGCGCCGGATAAGAATATACTTCACCTGCTATACAGCCGCCAGCCTGATCAACCGGTTACATACCGCCAGTTGCTCATGGGCGCTGCCGGCTATGCGCAGGCATTCGAAGCCGCCGGCATCCAGCCGGGCGAGGTGGTCATCCTCATCCTCCAACACGGCGAGGCGCTGGTGTATGCCTTCTTTGGCGCGATTTTACACGGCGCCATCCCTTCCATCATGCCTTTCCTGACCGAGAAATTATCCCCCGAGCATTACCGCCGTTCATTGTCTGCTCTATTCAGGGTCACTGCGCCTGCTGCCGTCGTCACCTATCCAGAATTCACTGCCGAGGTGCGCCGCGCCATTCAGGAATGCTCTGCTGAAAGCCCCTGCTCTGTCCGGCAGGTGTTGGAATGCAGCCAGATTCAGCCTGCCAATGACACTTCCATCAACCTGCTGGCAGGTTTCCACCGCCAGCCGCAGGATATCGTCCTGCTGCAGCATTCTTCCGGCACGACCGGCTTACAAAAAGGGGTGGCGCTGTCACACCAGGCTGTTTTCAACCAGCTCAACAGCTACGCCAAAGCCATCCATCTCGACCAACAGGATGTCATTGTGAGCTGGCTGCCGCTCTACCACGACATGGGGCTGATCGCCGGTTTTCTCATGCCGATTCTGATGGGTATCCCGCTGGTGCTGATGTCGCCGTTGGATTGGGTGCGCGCCCCTTACCGGCTTTTTCAAGCAATCTCGACATACCAGGGAACGCTGTGCTGGCTGCCTAACTTTGCATACAACTTCTGCGCCCAAAAAGTGCGCGACCGTGATTTAGAGGGCGTTGACCTCTCCACCTGGCGCGCCGTGATTAACTGCTCAGAGCCGATATATCTGAAAAGCCACCAGATGTTCTATGAGCGCTTTCGCTCCTATGGACTAAAGCCCTGCGCCCTGGCAACCTGCTACGCCATGGCAGAAAATGTCTTCGCCGTCTCTCAGGGCGGCATCGACAGCCCCGTTACCATCGACTGGATCGATTCGAAGGCATATTTCAACCAGCGGCAAGCCATTCCAGTTGCTCCCGGCGGCGATAACCTGCCGATGGTCTCTGCCGGCAAGGTTATCGAGAACACCCATGTGTGCATCTTGGATGAGCAGCGCCATCCGCTGTCCGAACGGCAGGTGGGGGAAATTGCCATCCGCAGCGATTGCATCCTGACCGGTTACTACAACCGTCCCGATGCCACTGCCAGCGCCTTCCACGACGGCTGGTTCCTGACCGGCGACCTGGGATACCTGGCGGACGGCGAGGTGTACGTCACCGGTCGTAAGAAGGACCTGATCATCGTCGGCGGAAAGAATATCTACCCGCAGGACCTGGAAAGCCTGGTAAATGATGTGCCAGGAGTACACCCTGGCAGGGTGGTTGCCTTTGGCGTGGCGAACGAAGAGGCTGGCACCGAAGAAGTGGTCATCGTCGCCGAAGCTGAAGATGAAAATATGACCCTCGAACAGAGCGATGCGCTGGCAAACGACATCCGGCTGCGAATCAACCGCGGCTCGGATGTCGTCGTGCGCTATGTCAAAATTGTGCCGCGTGGCTGGCTGATCAAGACCAGCAGCGGGAAGATTGCCCGCAGCGCCAACCGCGAGAAATATCTGGCTGAGCTTTAGGGCGCGTTGGGGCGCCAGGCGGGATCGAAATCGTTGGCTGGGTCGAAAGTGATTTGCTGTTTACCCAGCCCATTGATCGACATGATGTAAATATCTCGGTTGATGTTGAGAAAATTCGTAAAGGTCAACCAAAAACCGTCTGGCGAAAAATCCGCCTCCATAGAATAATCCGAATTGGGTATCTTGCTGGGCAGCCCGCCGTCGGGACTGACCGACACTGCCATCAAGTAGGGCATGGTGAGGTCCGAGCTGTACTGCGTAAAGACCACCGCCAAGCCCAGCGGCGACCAGACAGGATCGACGTTCTTGTACTGGCTGACATTGCGCGCCAACAAGAATCGATTGCCGCCATTCGCATCCATAATCCGTATCTGAAAATTGGGACCATTGAAGGCGATTTGCTTGCTGTCTGGCGACCAGGAGGGGCTGGAATTGGTACGCGCTGGGTTTTCTGGCAGGACAGAGATGGAGCCATCTTCCAGGTTGAGGACATGAATTTGAGGGATATCACTGTTGCGCAACGAAGTAAAGGCTATCTTTTTGCCATCCGGCGACCAGGCTGGTTCGTAATCTCCTCCCGGAACCGGCGGCAACAAGGGCGCCAGCCCGGTGCCATCCACGTTGATTACAAACAGGGCTGCGCCGTCATAGCGTTCTTTGTTCTTCTCACAGGGCGAAACGAACACCAGACGCGTCCCGTCCGGGCTCCAATCCGGCTGGCAGGCGCCAACCCCTGTATCGGTAATGCGCCTTAAGCCGCTTCCATCCAGGCGGATAATATAAATTTCAGGAATCCCGCTGCGGTCCGAAACGAAGGCAATCTCCCCTACCCCGCCCCCGATGGGAGTCATCGTTGGCTCCGCGGTGGGGACAATCGTCTCGGTAGCTGTTGGTAAAACGATTGCCATCGTCTCAACCGTATCGGTTGGCGTCGCCGTGGCTAAGATCAACGTCTGCACGGCTTTCGTATTGGCGGGCTTCTGGGTGCTTAACGCAATGAGCTGGGTAGAAGGTGTAACGGTTGGAGAGGTCACCGCAGAAAGCACCGGGATATTGCGCAAGAAAGACGGCAGGAAATCTCCCAACAAGGCAGGATAGAAAATGATCGTACCTGCTGCCGAAGCAAGCAAGATGAACACAATGAGCAGGGATAGCCACAACCGGGAGGTTCTTCCCCGTTTGCCTGCTGCCGGCGCCGATATGGGAATGTTCATCGAAGTGCTGACCGGCAAAGCCATCAGACCAGTTTCTTCTGGCTGTTCTTCCGCCGGGATAGCCTGTCCCGAGCTCTCGCGTTCCTTTTCGCGCTCGAAAGTGGGCGGCGGCTCGACCATCAATGGGAATGGAAGGCTGCGCTGGGAAGTTGGGCGCGACTGGAGCAGGTCATTCTTGAACTCTTCTGCGCTTTGATAACGGTCCTCAGGTCTGACAGCGAGCGCCTTCTCGATGGTGTTTGCCAGCCGCCGTGAGATCTTGGGATTACGCTTCAAGAGCGGGGTCAAGACCGCCTGGTCCATAGCGCGCGCCAAGCCATCCTCCGGGACAGCGTCGGTCAGGGCGGAATACAAAGTAGCGCCAAGCGAATAAATATCCGTCCGCTGGTCGGTGCGGGCTGTGCCATACTGCTCAGGCGGCGAATAACCCGGCGTCATGGCGCGCGCCCCGGTTGTGGTGGCTTGACGTCCCTGCACAACCTTGGCTAAGCCAAAATCAACCAGGAAAATCTGCCCCTGTGGCGTGATCTTGACATTCCCCGGCTTGATATCGCGATGGAGAACTGAAGGTCGCCGCGTGTGCAGGTAAGTCAGCGCGTCGCAGATGGCTGCACCCAGGATGATCACTTCCTGGTCAGGCAGCGGTCCCAGCCGGTCCATACGCTGCCTGAGGTCCTCTCCCTCGATGTAATCCATCACCAGGTACTGACCCTGCTGTTCGATGACAAAATGGTCAGTAACCCGCGGCAAATTGGGATGGCGCAAATTCGCCAGAATCACGGCTTCGCGCCGGAACTGGCGGGCATACTCCTCCGTGGTAAACAGGTTTTCCTTGACTGCTACCTCGACGCCAAGGTTTTCGTCAATGGCGCGGTAAACGGCAGCCATCCCTCCTTGACCAAGGATTTCAACAATCCGGTAGCGTTTATTCAGTAAGTAACCACGTTCGAGCGTCATTTGACCTGAAAATTACTCTTCCTTGCACCTCGATATTTTACCCGACTCTCCATCCTAAAGACGGGAGACGACGCCGCAATATTCACAGGCAATTTCAAGCTGCCCGCGAAAGATCGGCGTCGAAAAAACCGCGCCGCAATTGGAGCACTGCTTGGGCGCATTACGGATGCGTTCCAGCTCAGCCGGGTCGATCCCTACGCTATCCTGGGCGTAACCCCCGGTGCGGGCGCGCCCCACCATCTTTAACCAATCATCACCTACCGGCAATGACAATTCGAACTGAGCAGTCGGATAGGTAGCGCCTGCTCCTAATGAAAACAGCAGGGATTCTATGCCTGTTATTTCATCCGTGACCTTTTGGACATCCAAGATTTGTTCCACCCTGGCTTCGAATTTCAGCTCGAAGGTATCCACCCGGTCTTCCCAGAGCAGACGCTGGTCGGTCAGGAATAAAATCCCATTTTCTGGCTCCATTCCAGGGCGGGCAAACTGCGCCTCGACCGCAGCCACACCGCTCTCGGTTGCCAGCAGCTTGAATGAAGCCGTTGTAAGCGCTTCGAGCATCCACTCCACCCAATCTAAATGCGCCGAGAGCGCTTCGATCTCGTCGGAATAGGCAACGTAAAGCGCCACAACCGCCGATTCCGAGGCATTGGCTTGCGCCTCCAGCGACGCCAGCAGCGATTTCGCCTGAATAAAGGCTGGCTTGGCGGCTGCCAGGTTGCCCGACATGCCCGCCAGTTGCGCCATCGCCTGTTGCAACTGCGCTGCCTGTTCGCCCAAGATCTTCGCTTGCGCCTCCAGGGAGGTGGAAGCATTAGCTCTGATGCGCTCCCATTGCACTGACAATATCTTGATATCGGCTTCCAGGTTCTTTTCGATCAGGTAGCCGCGCGCCCGCAATCCAGCCAGCTTGCGTTCCAGCGAGCTCAGCTCATTTTCCAAATCTGCCAGTTCCTGGCGGACTCCCTTGAGCGTGATCGCCTCCTGTAAATCGTTGACCTCTTTTTGCAGCGTCATCAGGTCGGCTGAGGTGACCGGACCCGTCAGGTCTGCGAAAGATAACCCGCTACCGCTGGTCTGACTGGCTTCGAGCCTGCCGGACTTTGCCTCTTGCACCCAGGATGCCCATTGCGTCGAGTCCTGGCCATTCAAATGAAAGGACACCTGGTTCAGGGATTTATCTGCGAAGCGCACCTCGATGAAATCTTGATGCCCAAACAAGCCTTTGTTTTGCGCCTTGACTTCGATGACATTTGCCAATGCCTGATCAATGAGCGCTTTCTGCACCAATTCGGACGCCATGGTCAAAAAGAGGACTTTCTTGGTGGCAACCTTCTCTTTCTGTTCGAAGACCAGCCGCCGATTGGTCAGGTATAGCACACCTTCGGGGTCGTCGTTGCCTTCTTTGTCCCAGCGGGCAGAAACCGCCATGACCAGATTCTCGCCCTGGCTCAATTTGAAGCAAGCCGCCGATAATTGATCCAGCGCCCAGTGAATCTGGGTCAGGCGCGAACTCAACCGTTGCAGTTCGGCGCGGATATCCCCATAGGTACGCTGCACCTGGTAGTGAATCTCGTTGACGCGGCTCAAAAGCGCGCTAACCTGCGTTTTGGTTGCCCCCAGGAGCGACATTGCTGCAGTTGGATTTCCTAGCGAGGCGTTTAGCCGCTGAATCTGGTTTCCCAGCGGCGCAAGCTGACTCTGGAAGGCGGGCGCCTGCTCCTGCACCATCCTGAGGGCTTGTTCCCTGGCAGCCTGCCAACCGTCAACGACCTGGTAGGCAACCTCTTCCAGATCGCCCTGATAGACATACCCCTTGGCGCGCGCCCCTTCCAGCAGCTTGAGCACGTGATTCAGGTTTTGATCGATCTCGTTCAGGTTAGCCTGGATTTCTGAAAATGAGCTGCGGCTTTCCAGCTCGGATAAAGACGCCTGGAGGGCAGCCACTTCCATGGAAATCTGGGGATGCGCGCCAGCCGTGTTCAACGAACCGAGAGCGGGAATGCTGGCAGCGATGCTTGCGCCGCCAGCCGGCGGTTGAAACTGGGGCGCCTGACGCGGCGCGCCCGGCTTGAGCGCCGCCCCCGCCGCGCCTGGGCGGTCAGGCAAGACAACAGGCCGCGGCGCCATAGGGCGGTTCATCACCGGGCGGGCAGGCAGAATCTTTTGCGGCGGCGCCAACGGACGCACCACCGGTCGAGGCACTTGACTCATTTGGTTGGCAACTTCTCGCGCCGCTTCGCGTTTGAGCATGTTTCCCCGGATGCGACTAAGATCCGTGGCGCGGTCGATCAAGCTTCCCCCCGGTCGGGGCATGGATTGGGTATGGCTCGAAGTGGTCGCCGGCTTCTGTGTTATCACCGGCGGTCGGAAACCGCTCCCCCCAGGCTTTGCACCTGGCTTAATGGGTCGTTGTATCTTTCCTGGCATTTCTCATTTCTCCTAAGCGCCGGTAGCCCCTCCGGCTATACATCCAGGTTACGAACATCGCGCGCGTGCGTCTGGATGAAACGCCTGCGCGGCGGCACGGCGGAACCCATCAACATGTCGAAGGTTCGGTCTGCCTCGGCCGCATCATCCACGGTCACCAGCAACAAGGTGCGGTTAGCCGGATCCATGGTCGTTTCCCATAACTGCTGGGGGTTCATCTCACCCAAGCCCTTGAAGCGCTGGATATTGACTTTTTCGGCTTCCTTTCCTAAGGTCTGCAGCAACTTATTCTTTTCTGCCTCGCTGTAGGTGTACTGAACCTGATTTTTGAATGCAATCCGATAGAGGGGTGGTTGAGCAATATACAGGTGACCTTCTTCGATCAAAGCCTGCATGTAACGGAAAAAGAAGGTCAACAGCAAGGTGCGGATGTGGCTGCCATCGGTATCGGCATCGGTCATGATGATCACCCTGCCATACCGCAAGCCTGAAAGGTCAAAGCTGTCGCCAATCCCGGTGCCCAGGGCTGAGATCAACGCTTTGACCTCATTGTTTGCCAGGATTTTATCCAGGCGGGCGCGTTCAGTGTTCAGAATCTTGCCTCTCAGCGGCAAAACTGCCTGGAAGTGCCGGTCGCGCCCCTGTTTAGCTGAACCGCCTGCGGAATCGCCCTCCACAATATATAACTCGGTCTTTTCCGGATCGCGCTCCGAGCAATCAGCCAGCTTACCCGGCAACGTCAGGCTTTCCAGCGCAGATTTACGAATCACTAAATCTCGCGCTTTTCGGGCAGCGTCTCTGGCGCGCGCCGAGGTCAAGCACTTTTGAACGATAGCTTTGGCAGCCGCAGGGTTTTCTTCCAGGAATGTGCCAAAGGCTTCGCCGACCACTTGCTGAACCAGCGTTTGCACTTCGGGGTTCATGAGCTTGACTTTCGTCTGGCTCTCGAACTGTGGATCGGGATGCTTGACGCTGATAATCGCCGTCAAACCTTCGCGGGTGTCATCGCCTGTAAAGTTGGGATCAGCCTCTTTGAGCAGCCCTGCTCGGCGGGCGTAATCATTGATCGTGCGCGTGATCGCCGCCCGCAAGCCGGTGAGGTGCGTGCCGCCATCAATGGTATTGATCGTGTTGGCAAAGGCATACACCGACTCGGCAAAAGCATCGGTATATTGAATGGCGGCATCCACGGTGATCCCATCCACTTCTTTCTCGACGTGAACCACCGGATGAAGAACTTCACGGTTACGGTTAAGGTAACGGACAAACGACGTAATCCCGCCCTCGAAGTAGAACGTGGTTTCATGCCCATCGCGTTCGTCGAAGAAATGGATGGTCACCCCGCGGGTCACAAAAGCCATCTCACGAAAGCGCTGCGTCAGGGTATCGAAGCGGTAATCCAAATCTCCCTTGAAAATTTCGGGGTCGAACTTGAAGGTGGTGCGCGTGCCAGTCACCTTGGGGTCTGTTTTGCCAATCACCTTGACCGGCGCCACAGGGTAACCGCGCTCATAACGCTGAAAATGTTTGAGCCCATCCCGCTGCACCACCACCTCGCACCACTCCGACAGGGCATTGACCGCCGACACCCCCACCCCATGCAAGCCGCCCGAGACTTTATAGCTTCCACCGCCAAACTTGCCGCCGGCGTGCAGCACTGTCATTACCACTTCGAGAGCTGGTTTGTTCATCTGGGGGTGCAGATCCACCGGAATGCCCCGCCCGTTATCTTCCACCGTCACCGAGCTATCTGGATGAATCGTGACATTGATTTGCGTGCAAGCCCCCGCAAGGGCTTCATCAATCGAGTTATCCACCACTTCATACACCAAATGGTGCAGCGCCTTGATATCGGTGCCGCCAACGTACATCCCCGGGCGACGCCGAACTGCCTCCAACCCCTCCAAAACCTGGATATCTTTTGCATTATAGGAAGACAATACCCTGTCTTCAGCCACGCACACCTCCAAAATTGTTTCAGTCAATCACAACGGATTATGTCATCAATCCCAAACGTCTTTGCACTGCCAGGTCTGTTTGCCGGTAATAAACAAAACTGGCTGCCAGCAGCGCAGTCGCTACCAAACCATGACCGCCCAGCCCAATCAACATCATCCAGGTATCTTCTGCTGGCGTATTCCAGACGATATCCAATCCCTGGGAAATCAAGATGACGCACAAGAAGAACATGCCTGTCTTTGATAAATTCCAACGCGTAATTTGTACGCTCCTTAAAATCGCTTCTTTCGCCCTCAGCCGGTACAGGATGATGCCATGCGCCGATAAGAACAAAGGCAGCAAAAACCACAGCAATAAGCCAAAGTAAACGAACAACCCCAATTGCCCCATGGCGGCGTTGCTAAACACCAGGACGATCATGACGCAGGCAGATGGGATACTCACCACCAGCAGCAACACTGCCCAAAACACTGCCAGTAAAACCACCTGATAAACGGACCAGGGCAGGCTTTTGAATGCCTGTATCCAATCAACCTTGCCTGCCAGGGCGGCTTGCGCCGTCACATTATAGTAAAATGTGCCTATCAGCAAGCCTATCAATGTGAAAGCAACCCAAAGCAGCAAGGCTGATAAGGGAGAAGCAATGTCCACCTGAAGCGGCTCACCTGCTGGGTGCAGTACCGGCAAACGCCCTGCCATCAGGCTAGGAATGCCCACTGGGAAACTACGCAGAAACGAGGTCAGATTCATACGTTCTGCCACGAAGTCCCAAACCTCCCTGCTAAGCTGGACTGCCTGAGCTGCCTCAGCCGTAGCTGCCTCTGGAGAACTCAACGCTTCTTGGGAAAAAGCCTGAATGATTCCCGTCAATCGGTAACGAGGTCCCAGCCAGATGAAGAGATCCAGGACCACAGGAAAGAGAATCAAAACCAGATGATTAGCAACGGTTTCAAAGCCAGCCTTCAAAGCAGAAATCAAACCCGGCTGCGATTGTGATGTTTGAATGTTCTCAGGAGCCATACCACCGTTGATTGTATCATACCAGTGTTAAAGAATGTTACTGTCTGCATTTTCCTTGCGATTATGAAAGATTCTCGAAATTACCTGCGCCTGGCAGTAGCTGTTGTGATACTCGCTGCTTTACTGTCCTATTTTTCAGGATTGTCAATGAAATCAACTTCTGACTTGAAGATCGCCAGGAGCGCGCCTGCTTCATCCTGGGGAGAACAATACTTACCGCTCATCACGGGCGGTTCAGCCTCCACCAGCTACCTGACCTGCAGTCAAAAGGAGAAGGCAATCCCAGATAATTCTCCGTCTGGGGTCGTCAGCTCGATAAGCTTTGCTCCCGCCGGGCTGGTCACCGATGTGAACGTTTATATTGAGGTAGAGCATACCTGGGTGGGAGATCTCAGCGCGCGGCTCTCACACCAGAGCGTCACGCCAGTCACTTTGTTTGACCGACCGGGAACGACGGGGACCCAGATTGGATGCGGGCAGGCGGATATCCAGGCGATCTTCGATGACGGATTTCCGCTCTCTGCCGAAGACCGTTGCGGCGTCTATCCGGTTGCCGTTGGCGGCGTCTTCGCCCCGATGCAGCCGCTGAGCCAGTTCAACGGCACACTAGCCCAAGGCGACTGGTCTTTAATGGTTGCTGACCACCAGGCTGAAGATATCGGGAAACTTATAACATGGTGCCTGGAAATTTCTGTAAATAGCTTCCTGCCCCCTGCCACGCCAACACCCCTTCCGGTCACGCTCCCACCCAGCGCCACCATCGCCCCAATTGCCGGGCAGCCACAGCAATATCTGCTCGCCAGCGAGGCGCGCGCTGCCGCAAACTGGGCAGCATTCTTTGGGGTCAACATCGCCGAGTCGGAGTTCTTCAACCGCCTGCCTGCCGCCATAAACCCCGAAATGGGCTTCGTCGGCGACCCGGATGACGTCTGGGGGATGCTCCCGCCAGATTCTTATGGCATTCATGCGTTTCCTGTAGCGGAACTGTTGCGTGATTACGGATTATCGGCTTTTGCCAGGCGTTTTGCGCGCTGGGAGGAGTTGAAAAAGGAAATCGCTGCCGGTCGCCCCGTCATCGTCTGGGTCACTGGGCGCAGCCGGGCGGGCGTGTACGAATCAGGCGCGCCCCAGTACTACCGGCCGCCGTCTGAACAGGTCGCTGTGGTCGTGGCTCAATTCGAGCGCGCCGTGATCCTGACCGGTTATGCTGAAGCGGAGCAGACCGGCGCGGAAGGCAAGGTGTTCCTGCTGGATGGCAGCGAAAGCTACGAACGCACGCTCAGCGAATTCCTGGCTTCCTGGTCTATGCTGCGCAATCAAGCCATCCTGGCGCAACCTTAAACTCAATTCAACTCTCACGACAATGATGGCAGGTGTTTTTGTATCGAAAACCAGGGCTTGACGCGTTGCGGTAATCTTATTAGAATTCAGCAACTATATTAAGAAACCCAGGGGGGAAGAAAAACAAGCAGAATGCAGGATTTCCTGCTTGGATATTCCCTGATTTCATTTTAAGAAGGAGGTAGCTGGAACATAGTGATCAAAAACCAACGTAAGACCACAAAAAACTTTCAATATACCCCTAAAAAATCTCTTATGGAGGAGAAGTATGTCTAAAAAGTTATTTACATTGATGTCGCTGGTCATCGTGGCAGCCATGCTGCTGTCATCCTGCCAGGGCGCTGGCGGCGGTAAAATCAAGATCGCTATCCTGGCTCCCCTGAGCGGCGCAGTTTCCACATTTGGCGTATCAACCCGCGACGGCGCTATCCTGGCGTTCGAAGAATGGAATGCCAAGGGCGGCGTGCTCGGCAAGCAGATCGAATGGGTCGTTGAGGACAGCCAATGCGAAGCCGATCCAGGCGTCAACGCTGCCAACAAAGTCATCGATCAGGACGGCGTTAAGTTCATCGTCGGCGAGGTCTGCTCCAAGGCTTCGATCCCCATCTCCGAAATTGCTGAGGCGAAAGGCGTCGTTCAGATCAGCCCGACTTCTACCAACGTCAACGTGACCTTGAAGGGCGATGGCTCGACGAAAGCCTACGTCTTCCGCGCTTGCTTCATCGATCCTTTCCAGGGGCTGGTAGGCGCCAAGTTCGCTCTGAGCAACTTGAATGCCAAGACCGCCTTCATCATGCTGGACCAGGGTAATGACTATGTGCGCGGGCTGGCGGAGAATTTCGAGAAATCCTTCGTCGATGGCGGCGGAACGATTGTCGGCAAGGAAACCTATACCTCGACCGATACCGACTTCTCAGCCATCCTGGCGAAAGTCGCCGAAGCCAAGCCGGATGTGGTGTACCTGCCTGACTATTACAACATCGTGAACCTGGTGACTGCCCAGGCAAAGGAAAAGGGCATCACCGCTCCGTTCCTGGGCGGCGATGGCTGGGACTCCGCAGACCTGGATCGAGCGGCTGCCGATGGCGGTTACTTCACCAACCACTATACCGAACAGGATACCCGCCCCATCGTGCAGGACTGGCTGAAGCGTTACGGCGAGAAGTACAAGGATGACCAGGGCAACCCCAAAGTGCCCGATGCGCTGGCAACCCTTGCTTACGATGCGGCTAACCTGCTGGTTGCCGCCATCAAGGAAGCCGGCAGCGACGATCCTGCAAAGGTCAAGGATGCGCTGGCAAAGATCAAGTGGGATGGCGTCTCTGGAACGATCACCTTCGATGCCCAGCACAACCCGATCAAATCTGCAGTTATTCTGCAGGTTAAAGACGGCAAGGTCAATTACGTAGCCACCGTTGCTCCGTAATCGATACCCAGCCTAAATTTCAGGGAGGCGGTTCCATGCCGCCTCCCTCTCCCCATTCCTGGATAAGTTATGGAAAAATCATCGAAAATATCTGCGCTTTATGAGCGCGCAATTCGCGAACGGTGGATTGGAAAAGGTTTCTTAGCGCTTATCGCCGTCCTGGCAGTAGGCTATATCGGCTTTAATGCCAAAGAATCTCCTTCCCTCTTCTTCCAGCAATTGATCAATGGCTTGCAAATCGGCTTTGTCTACGCATTGGTCGCGCTGGGGTATACTATGGTTTACGGCATCGTCCGCCTGATCAACTTTGCCCATGGTGATGTGTTCATGGTGGGCGCGTTCATCAGCTTTTTTGCCATCGACCGCTTCGAATTACATATCTGGCCTTCAAAAGTATTTCCGGCAATTCATCCAAACCTTTCATTGCTGATTGGCACCCTCACGACCATCTTGATGACCATGGTCTTTTGCGCCCTCATGGCGATGACCATCGAGCGCTTTGCTTATAAACCGTTGCGCACCGCCCCGCGCATCTCAGCCTTGATTACTGCCATCGGCGTATCTTTCTTCCTCGAATATTTCGGCGCCCTGCCGTTTGTCTTCACGCCCAACTTCATTACTTACAAAGGTCCCTTCCCAACAACCTCCTGGTATATCAAGGGCGGCATTTACAAGCTGGAATCTGGGGTGGCGCCTCCGGATGGCAGCGTGATTTTTTCTAACATCTTGATCATCATTGTCGTCACATCGCTGATTCTGCTCTCCATTCTCCAGTTCATCGTGCGGCGCACCAAGATCGGCAAAGCCATGCGGGCGACCGCTTTTGACAAACCCACCGCCCGCTTGATGGGCATCAACGTTGACGGCGTGATTTCGGTCACCTTTGCCATTGGCGCTGCGTTGGCTGGGGCGGGAGGCATCCTTTACGCCACTGCCTACCGCCAGGTGGTCTTTTTGATGGGAATCATGCCTGGTCTCAAAGCCTTCATTTCGGCAGTTCTCGGCGGCATTGGTAGCATCCCTGGCGCTCTCGTTGGCGCCCTGATCCTGGGACAGGCTGAGGTGCTGAGCGCTGGTTACATTTCCACTCCGATGCGCGATGCGGTCGCCTTCACCATTTTGATTTTGGTGCTGCTGGTTCGCCCCACCGGTATCTTTGGTGAACCTGAGCGCGAAAAAGCCTAGGCAGGGGAGGAGCGATCAACATGAAAACAATCCCGCGCAGCACCCTGCTCTTCTTTGGCGTTTATCTGCTGATTACCATCGTGGTGCAGGCGCTCATCAGCCTGCAGCTTCTCACGGTTTTCTGGTCGAAGTTATTGTTGTTTGGCGCGGTCATGGCAATCGTCAGCCTGGGTCTCAACCTGATCTACGGCTTCAATGGACAGTTTTCCCTCGGACAATGGGGCTTCTATGCCATAGGCGCCTATGCTGCTGCCGATGTGACCTTCCGCTGGACGCAGCAAGGCAGCGCCTCTGGTTTGGTCATTTTGCTCCTGGCAGTCACGCTGGCTGGTCTCGCTTTCTGGGGTGTAGGCTGGTTATTGCGGCGCGTCCCAGGACTTGACCCGCTTTCGTCCTTTGCCTTATACCTGGCAGGCGTCATCCTCGCCGTAATGGCAGCGGTTGCAATCGGACGTCCACTAATCGAACCAGTCACCAGCGCCCTGGCGCTCCTGCCATCCAATTTAGCGCTTCAGATTGTATTTTTCCTGGCAGTTTTGCTTTCCGGCGTGCTGGCTGCCGAGATCAGCTACCTGTTTGGCTTGCCTGTCCTCACACTGGGGTCAGATTACTTCGGCATTGCCACGCTGGGCTTCACCATCATCGTGAAAGTGCTGCTGGATAACTCAGATACCATCCTGGGTTTCGAGGAGATGAAAGGCGCCCGCGGGATGATCGGCATTCCACAAGCAACCACCTGGTTATGGGTTACCATTTTCTTGCTGGTTATCCTGGTCGCCACGCGCAATCTGCTGCACTCCAGCCACGGGCGCGCCATTATTTCTGTCCGCGAAGACGAACTGGCTGCCAAAGCCATGGGCATCGATGTCGCCAGCCAGAAGATCTTGACGTTCGTCATTGGCAGCCTGTATGCAGGCTTGGCTGGCGCATTATATGCGCACATTAACGGCTTCTTGCACCCCAACACGTTCAACTTTATCAAATCCTTCGACCCCATGATCATCGTCGTCTTTGGCGGCTTGGGCAGCGTGAGCGGTACGGTGGTTGTTTCTTTCATCTGGATATTGGTGTTGGAAGGGTTCTTGCGCCAGTGGCTCCCCGAAGGTTTCGAGAACTGGCGTTTCGTCGTTTACCCGCTGCTGCTGATCATCATGATGTTACTGCGCCCCTCAGGCTTGATGGGCGGCTTTGAGCTTCCATACCTCAGGCAAATCCTCCCGCCTTTGAGGAAAAATGTGAAGGCAGAATCAACTGCAGAAGCTCAAGGAGATTAGCCCATGTCCCACCCTGAAGTCTCCACTTCCAACAGCGACAACCAGGGACCGGTCGTCCTCGAGATACAAAACCTGAACAAGAATTTTGGCGGTCTCCGGGCAGTCAAAGATTTCAACAAGACGATTCGCAAAGGCGAATTGGTTGGCTTGATCGGTCCTAACGGCGCAGGGAAGACTACGGTCTTCAATCTCATCACTGGACTTTATACGGTGTCCAGCGGGAGCATCCTGTTCAACGGTAAGAACTTGGTAGGCTTGCAGCCCTTCGAAATCACCAAACTGGGCATTGCCCGTACGTTTCAAAACATTCGGCTATTCCCGAACCTGAGCGTGTTAGACAACGTCCGCATTGCCTATCACACCCATGCCGGCTACGGGTTTTTCGATGCTGTGTTACACTCTCAGCATTACCAAGCAAAGGAAAAAGAACTAACCGAGCGCGCCCAGGAATTCCTGGGGGTATTCAACCTGCAAGACCGGCAGGGCGAGATCGCCCGCAACCTGCCCTATGGCGAACAGCGCCGGTTGGAGATCGCCCGCGCCCTGGCTGCCGAACCGCAATTGCTCCTGCTGGATGAGCCGGCTGCCGGTATGAACCCCAAGGAAGTTGCGAACCTGATGGAGCTGATTCACTTCATTCGAGAGCGCTTTAACCTAACCATCCTGCTCATTGAGCATCAGATGCGGGTGGTGATGGGTGTGTGCGAATGGATTACCGTAATGGATTTTGGCGAAGTCATTGCCCGCGGCACGCCTGAGGAGATTCAGAACAATCCCGTCGTCATCGAGGCTTACCTGGGGCGAGGCGCTGCCGTACTCTCAAAACAATTAAGCGAGAAACGTTCCAATGCTGCTTGAAGTCGAAGATATCCACGTTTATTATGGCGCTATCCATGCCTTACAAGGCATCAGTTTTCACGTCGATGAAGGCGAAATTGTCACCTTGATCGGCGCAAACGGCGCTGGCAAATCCACTACTTTGAATACCATCTCGGGGCTGCTTCCCTTGCGCTCCGGGAGCATCCGTTTCAAAGGCAAGGATATCAGCCTGACCCCAGCGGAAGAGATTGTCCGCATGGGCGTTGCCCAATCGCCCGAGGGACGAAAGATTTTCTCGCCATTGACCGTCATGGAAAACCTGGAAATGGGCGCTTTTACCCGCCGGAACAAGGCAGAAATTAATAAAAGCCTTGAGCGCGTCTTTAAGAGCTTTCCAAGATTGAGAGAACGCCGTAACCAGCTCGGCGGCACGTTGTCTGGCGGTGAACAGCAGATGCTGGCAATTGGTCGGGCGCTCATGGCGCAGCCCGCCTTGCTGCTCCTGGACGAGCCCTCCATGGGCTTGTCGCCCATCCTGACTGAAGAAATCTTCAACATCATCCTGGATATCAATTCCCAAGGGACCAGCATCCTGCTGGTAGAGCAAAACGCGCAGATGGCATTATCCGTTGCCCACCGCGGTTACGTGCTGGAAACCGGAAGGATTGTGATGGAAGGTAAATCGAACGACCTGCTGAATAACCCGCAAGTCGCCCGTGCTTACCTCGGCGCTCATTAAAAGCACAACAGGAGGAGAAGAGAACCGGGGCTGTCTCCCAACAGCCCCGGCTTTTTATATCCCATCACTCGGTTAAAGCCCGGATGTCTGGCTTGTCCAGGCGCAATAAAAACCACACCGAAAGGACAATTGCCGCCAGACTGGTCACCAGATACGGCACATTCCAAACCCCAATCCGGATAGAGTTGGGAAACAACATCATAATCCGGACAACAATATTGAGACCCTGCAGCAAAATGCTCATGGAAAGCGCCCAAAGCTTGCCTTTCGCCAGGAAAAACCCCAGGATGGCAAAAACGACAACCACTACCAAAGCAGCCGCCCATCCCGAGATTAACATCGCTGGAGGATATAGTAGAAGCGGAATAAACTGTAATACAATTATGGCAAGGATGTTTTTCGGAATGTTCATCATGTCCTCCAGAAAATTTGAGGAATTTTAATCGTTGCAAGAAAGGCTGTCAATATATGCCGTCTGCCGAAGTGATCACCATTGGCACCGAGCTGCTCCTGGGTGAAATTCTCGATACCAACGCCAACTACCTGGCGCGGACGTTACGCCAAGCCGGCGTCGATCTCTTTCGCATCACCACCATCGGAGATAACGTCCGGCGCATTGCGCTTGCCATCCAGGACAGCCTGGCGCGCAGCGACTTTGTGATCACCACCGGCGGTTTGGGTCCGACCGTCGATGATCCCACGCGCGACGCTGTAGCGATGGCGATGGGGGTCCCAACCGAATACCGCCCTGAATTGTGGGAACAAATCGTTGCCCGCTTTAAACGCTATGGCAGAGAACCTACCGAGAATAACCGCAAGCAGGCGTTCATCCCGCGCGGCGCCATTGCCGTTGAAAACCGGGTGGGCACTGCTCCCTCATTTATCGTCGAACAGAATCATAAGAGCATCATTTCACTGCCAGGCGTCCCCCGCGAGATGGAATACTTGATGGAGAACGACATCCTCCCCTATCTCAAGAGGCGCTACAATCTCCATGAAATTATCCAGGCTCGAATCATTCACACCGCCGGAATTGGCGAATCGCTCATAGATGATAAAATCGCTGACCTCGAGACGATGAGCAACCCCACCGTGGGCTTGGCAGCACACTCTGGGCAGGTGGATGTGCGCATTACCGCCAAGGCAGATTCCAAAGAAGCAGCCGAGGCGATGATTCAGCAGGTCGAAGCGGTGGTGCGTGAGCGGCTGGGGGAATGGATCTACGGGATGGACGAAGACACGCTCGAAGGGATAGCGCTGGCGGCGTTGAAACGCCGCGGCTGGAAGCTGGCGGTAATGGAATGCGCGCTCAAGGGTGAGCTAATCAAGAGATTGTCTTCCGATGAAGAAACGTTCCTTGAAGGAAAGGTGTTGCCCAAAGGCATTTTACAGGACGAGCTGGCTGAAGCTGTCTCAGCCTATCGCCAGCGAACCCTGGCGGATGTCGTCCTGGGGGTCAGCCGGATTCCGGCTGGCGAACGCCAGGAGGTATTCATCTCCCTGGCGACCCCTGACTCGATGCAAAACCTGGCGCGCCCCTATGGAGGCGCCGCCGGAAATGCAGTTCGCTATGCAGTGAACCACTGCCTGAACTTGTTACGAAACGTGTGAGTTTCTTTTACTTTTCGAAAGGATGAACTGTGACAAAGATTGTCGACCTACTTTTGACCAACGCCATCGTGCTGACGATGGATGAAAAATTCAACCAATACGAGCCTGGCGCTGTAGCCATCCAGGGCGATAGCCTGGCAGCAGTAGGCTTAGAAGCTGACATCACGCAAGCTTATTCGGGCAAGGAGACGATTGACTGCCAGGGTAAAGTGCTCATGCCAGGCTTGATCAACGCCCATACGCACGTGCCGATGACTTTGCTGCGCGGCCTGGCGGATGACCTGCGCCTGGATGTCTGGCTGATGGGTTACATGATGCCGGTCGAACGCCAGTTCGTCTCGCCGGATTTTGTCCGCCTGGGCACCCTGCTGGCCTGCGCCGAGCTGATCAGGACAGGCGTGACATGCTTTGCCGATATGTATTACTTCGAAGAACATGTCGCCCAATCTACGGTACAGGCAGGGCTGCGCGCCTTATGCGGTCAGACGGTGATGAAATATCCTGCCCCAGACGCCGACTATTTCGAAGAGTCGCTTGGCGCGGCGCGCGAGTTCATTCAACGCTGGGTTGGGCATCCGTTGATCACGCCAGCTGTGTCACCTCACGCTCCCTACACCTGCACAGAGGAGATCTTGCGGGCGACTGCTGCGCTGGCGGTGGAGTTCGACGTTCCCTTGCACACCCACCTGGCAGAAACAGCTCTCGAGGTCGAGAACAGCCGGGCGGAACACGGCATGCCGGTGATTCCTTATGTCAAGAAACAAAACCTGTTCGACGCCAAGGTACTTGCGGCGCATTGCGTCCACATCGATGATGGGGAAATCAAGACGCTGTTCAACCACAAAGCCGGCGTCGCGCATAACCCATCGTCGAACCTCAAGCTGGCTTCAGGGTTTGCGCCGGTGAAGAAGATGATCGAAGCCGGCTTGAACGTGGGCATCGGCACCGATGGTCCTGCCTCCAACAACGACCTGGATATGTTCGAGGAAATCCGGCTGGCGGCATTGCTGTCCAAGGGCTACACCGGCGACCCCACTTCTTTGCCCGCCTCGCAGGTGCTGGCGATGAGCACCCGCCTGGGCGCCCGAGCGCTCCACCTGGGGCACCTGATCGGTTCGCTCGAACCCGGCAAACGGGCAGACCTCATCCTGATCAACCTCGACCGGCTGCACAGCACGCCGCGCTTCAAGCGCGACAAGAACGGTATCTACGCCCAACTGGTGTACTCGAGCCATTCCAACGATGTGACCGATATGATGGTCAACGGCAAATGGCTGATGCGCAATCGCAAATTGACCACGCTCGACGAAGACGAATTGATCGCTCAAGCCCAAGATTACGCCAAGCATATCGATGCCTTCCTGATTCAGCGGGAGAAATCGGTGCTATCAAAACTGCTTGCCATTGGCAGCGCCACCGAAGCCGAAAGCTTCGAGGTGCAGGCAAAAGTACACATCAAGGATTACAAAGCCGCCCTGGCAGCCATCCAAAAGCCTGAGATCGAAATCCTGCGGCATCGGCATTACCACGAATACGATACCTACTTCGCCTTTGATGATCCAAACCAGGGATTCTTGCGTTATCGGGAGGATGAGATTCTGGACGAAAACGACCAGGTTGTCAATGTGCGCTACCGCCTGACGCTGCTCGGTCCTGCCCGCGAAGGCAGTTTCCCCAGCGATGTCTTGCTCTCTCGCAGCCGTTTTCTGGCGACCGCCACGCACAGCCTGCGCTTCTACCGCGAATACTTTAAACCCTCCAGCGAGCTGACCATCGAGAAAGACCGCATGCGCTGGCGCGTTCTGTATCATGGGACGGAATTTTACATAAACTTAGACCGCATCATCGAACCGCCGCTGGGGGATTACCTGGAGATCAAAAGCCGCACCTGGAGCCGCCGCGATGCAGAACACAAAGCGCAACTGGCAACCGACCTGCTTGCCTACCTGGAAATTGACCCAAGCAACGTCGAACCAAAGGATTACATCGAACTCATTCTTGCGGCGAATGCCTGATGCTTGTACCAGCCTGGAAGCCGTGATAAACTTGCTCCACCCCTTGAGGAGGTTCTATGAGCGATGCCCGAATACTCCAAACCGTTGATATCTTCAGCGACCTGACCCTGGATCAATTGGAAAAGATCTACACGATCTGTAACGAAATCAACTGTACCAAAGGCACCGTCATCGTCAAAGAGAACACTCCCAGCACCGAGATTTACGTGATTCTGGAAGGGACAGTCGAAATCCTGGTCGGTTACAGCGGATTGAATAAGCCTGCCGAAAAGCGGATAGGCGTTTTGGATCGCGGGCAATCCTTTGGCGAAGTGGCGCTGGTCGATCAAGGATTACGCTCCGCCACTGTCCGCTGCATCTCAGATACCTGCCGCCTGTTTGAAATCAGCCGGGCTGACCTGTTGAAGCTGCTCAAGGACAACCCCGACATCGGTTTTATCGTCATGTTCAACCTGGCTGCGGATCTTTGTCTCAAGTTCCGGCAAGCAAGTTACCGCGTCTGATGAAAAAAAGCTTCTCTAGTTGCAATTCGATGGCTTGCTGACTATAATATAGGATACAACGATTCTCTGGAGGTCATGTCTCTGGAAACTCAACGGATTACCCAAGCGCTACAAACCGGCTCGACTCAAAAACCCGAACAGCAGCTCCAGCCTGGCACCACATTGGCAAACCGTTATCTGATTCAAGGCGCCGTGGGGGTGGGTGGAATGGGAGCCGTTTATCGCGCCCGCGACCTGCACTTCCCAAATGTCGTCAAGCGGGTAGCCGTCAAGGAAATGATCAGCCAGGTGCGCGACCCGGTGATGCGCGACACCTTATTGAGAAACTTCGAGCGCGAGGCGAACATCCTGGCGACGCTGGAACACCCCTCCATACCCAGAATCTATGATTACTTCACCCAAAACGACCGCTCATACCTCATCCTGGAATTCATCGACGGTAAAGACCTGGAAGCGCTGCTGGCAGAAACCCAGGGGTTCTTCCCCGAAGCGCAGGTGATTCAATGGGCAATTGAGTTATGTGATGTGCTCTCCTTCCTGCACAACCACAAGCCTGAGCCGATCATCTTTCGCGACATGAAGCCATCGAACATCATGATCAATAACTTTGGTCACGTCGTTTTGGTTGATTTCGGCATTGCTAAGACCTTTCAATCGGGTCAAAAGGGCACCATGATCGGCACCGAAGGATATTCCCCGCCCGAGCAGTACAAGGGCGAAGCCGGACCCTTATCCGATATTTACGCCTTGGGCGCCACGCTCCACCATGTTCTCACCCGGCGCGACCCCCGCTTAGAAGCGCCTTTTTCCTTTAACGAGCGCCCCATCCGCCAACTCAATCCCAACGTCTCCGCTGAACTCGAGGCGGTGATCAACACTGCCCTGCAATATTCGCCCTCTAACCGCTATCCTTCAGCGGACGCCTTCAAAGAAGCGCTGATGAAAATTGCCCACCCAGGCAGTGCGCCATTCCAGAGCGCCCAGGCGCCTGCCTCGCCAGCCGCTGCGGAGACAGGGGCGCCGCCCCCACCCCCAGATACCTCCGGCAGGCTCATTTGGAAGTTCGAATGCGAAGATGAGATTCGCGGGACGCCGCTCTGCGCAGGCGGCGCAGTGTATATCGGCTGTTATGATTACAACCTGTATGCCCTGGATGCTGAGAACGGCGAATTCATCTGGAAGTACGCTGCCGATTCCGGCATAGTCAGCCGCCCCGTCCTTTACGAGGGACACATTTACCTCGGCTCTGAAGACAAGCGCCTGCATGTCATCTCCCAGCGCTCTGGAAAAGTCGTCTGGACCTATTTCACCGATGGACCGATCCGCTCATCGCCAGTGATTTCCGAAGGACATGTCTTTATCGGCTCGGATGATGGCTATCTCCACGCCGTCTCGACGATCTCGGGGCGCCGCGCCTGGAAGACCGATGTAGGCGCGCCCATCCGCTCGACCCCCTTAGTGCATAATGATTTGATCTTCTTCGGCACAGAAGAGGGCGATTTTTACTGCCTGGATTTCAAAGGGACGATCAAATGGCGTTTCAAAGCCAAGCGCGCCATCACAGGCTCTGCAGTCATTCAGCAAGATATCGTCTATTTTGATTCTGTCGATGCGACCCTGTACGCGCTGGACATGCGCTCAGGTTTTGTGATCTGGCGCTTTCGCCTGGGAAAGGCATCCATTTCAACGCCTTGCATCGCCGGAAATATGATCTTCACAGGCGCCATCGACAACTCGATTTATTGTGTCGATACGCAATCTGCAAAGGAAATCTGGCGCTTTTCCACAGAACACCAGGTCACCGGATCGCCGATGATTCAAAAAGATTCGCTGTATTGCGGCTCAGTAGACGGACATCTTTACTGTCTGGAATATCGTTCTGGACGTTTACGCTGGAAATATAAAACCAATGGAGCCATTACCGGATCGGCGGCGGCGACTGAGGATAAGGTCTATATCGGCTCCACAGATCACTGCCTCTATGCACTATCGATCTGAAAAATCAGAGGGCTTTGGGAGGTCCTTGTGAAGAATTTTTTCAAGAAATTGTTCGGCGAAGCCGAGAAGAAAGGCACCGGAACCGTTGCTCCTGGATCAGTCGATACCGTGAGCAAAGAGGAAAAAACGGTCCCACGCCAGGCTGCCGACTCCAAAATCACAGCGCCGCTCTCGGCTGACGCCTTTAGCGAATACGAGCAGCCCCTCTACCCGCCTCAACTGGTGGTTGGCTGCGCCCAATCGGTTGGCAGGCAAAGAGACCACAACGAAGATGCGCTCTTTACTTTGACCAGCAATATCGCCAATGACGCTTCTTACACCACCTTTGGATTGTATATCATCGCCGATGGCATGGGCGGTCACCAGCACGGCGAGGTTGCCAGCGGTACAGCCGTGCGTGCAATGGCAAATTGCATCATCCGCCGGCTTTACGCCCCCTTGTGCGGGTTGGACCCTCAGCCGCCTGAAGAATCCCTGCAAGAAATACTGCTTGCCGGCGCAAATGAAGCTCACCAGGCAATCATCCGCGATGCGGCGGGTGGCGGCTCTACTCTGACCGTCGCCCTGATTCTTGGAAATCAGTTGATGATCGCCCACGTAGGCGACAGCCGGGCGTATGCCATTTACCCCGACGGGCGTTTCCAAACGATCACTCGCGACCACTCGCTGGTCAAAAGGCTGGAAGAACTGGGGCAGATTACCAGTTCAGAAGCCGCTTCACATCCACAACGCAACGTCCTTTACCGGGCCTTAGGTCAAGGCGAACCCTTCGAACCCGATGTCATCAGTTTTCCCATGCCTTTGAATGGTTACCTGTTGCTTTGTTCCGATGGCTTATGGGGCGTTGTGTCAGAATCTGAGATGCGCGACATCATTCAATCAAAACCTACGCCGCATGAAGCTTGCCAGGCGCTGGTCGAGACAGCCAACCTGGCTGGCGGTCCAGATAATATTTCGGTGATTCTGATTCATACACCTGGCTGATCTTTCGGATGCAATCGACTGAGAACTATTACAACATCCTGGATTTACCGCTAGACGCCACTCCCGAGGAGATTCGCAGCGCCTACCGGGAATTAGCGCGCAAGTACCATCCGGATACCAGCCAGGACGCTTCCACCGCAACGAAATTCCTCCAGGTTCAACGAGCCTACGAAGTGCTGTCCGATCCTGAGCAGAAGGCGGCTTATGATGCCAGCCTGCCCAGCAGCTTTATCACCCCCTCGGTCATCCTGAGTACAGTTTACAGCCGTTCCCTGTTGCAGCGATCGCCAGATCCGCAGCTTGTGTATGCCTTGATCAAATTGTCGCCCCACCCCTCCACTGCCAATTACGCCAATCCCTTGTTGAACGTCTGCCTGGTCATCGACAAATCCACTTCGATGAAGGGCGCCGCAATGGATACCGTCAAATCGACTGCCATCGAACTGGTCCGCCAGCTTCGCCCCGAAGATATCCTGTCCATCGTTGCTTTCAGCGATCGAGCCGAAGTGGTTGTACCTGCCCAAGCCAACCTGGACCGCGCTTCCGTCGAAACCGCCATCCACATGCTCAACACAGGCGGCGGCACCGAAATATTCAAAGGTCTCGAAGCGGGCTATGGAGAAGTTCATCGCTATCAAAGCCCCCGGTACATCAACCACATCATCCTGATTACCGATGGACGCACTTATGGCGATGAGGACGCCTGCGAAGCCCTGGCTGACCTGGCAACCCGGCAGCGCATTGGCATCAGCGCCATGGGCATCGGCAGTAAATGGAATGATGTCTTCCTAGACATGCTGGCAACCAAGACTGGCGGCAGCACCATGTTCATTTCAAGACCCAAGGATGTCGAAACGTTTCTCAAAGATAAATTCAAAGGGTTCGAAGCCTGCTTTGCCGACCGCGTCATTTTGAACTACGAGACGGGTTCTAATGTTGAGCTTCGTTATGCCTTTCGCCTTCAGCCAGAAGCGAGCGCCCTGGAACTTTCATCACCAATGCAGCTTGGCGCGATCCAAAAAGAGACCAGCCTGGATGTGGTCTTTGAATTCCTGATTTCCGCCATTCCTCCAGAAACGCGCCAGTTGGATCTTCTGAATGGTCGAATTTCGGTGGAAATCCCCAATCGCGCTGACCCGCGCCATGCCCTGCGCCTGTCGCTCACCCGACCCACCGGAAACGATCCAGACCAAATGCCGCCGCCTCAAACGATCATTCAAGCGATGTCGCAGCTCACGCTCTACCGCATGCAAGAACGCGCTCGCCAGGATGTTAAAAATGGCAATATCAATCAGGCTACCCGCATCTTGCAGCACCTGTCCACAAGCCTGCTGGCTCAGGGGAAACAGCAACTGGCGCAGTCCGTGCTGGAAGAAGCCCGTTACCTGCAGCAGTATTCTTCATTTAGCGAAGATGGCGAAAAAAGGTTAAAATATGGTACTCGGGCGCTGTTTTTACCGCCTTTCTCCAAGGAATAGAACGACATGATCATCTGTCCTAATTGTCATCACCAGGAAGTCAGCGGAGCTATTTTCTGCAGTGAATGTGGCACCCTGCTGGATAATCTCTCCGGCGTTACCACCCAAAACATGCCGGCATTCTCGACCGATCAGCTAAAGGAAGCCCAAGGGGAACTCGTCCAAAAGCCGACCATGCCGGATGTAGAAGCTGATATTTCACTGTGCATCGTGGATACAGGGCAAGTGATTCCCCTGGATGACCGGGAAGAATTTACCTTGGGGCGTTCGGCTGAAGGGCAGCCCATCTTGCCGGATATCGACCTGGCGCCTTACCGCGCTTACGAGAGCGGAGTCTCCCGGCTGCATGCCTCGCTTAAAAGACAAGCCAAACAACTGCTCGTCACCGATCTCGGCTCCGTGAACGGCACCCGTCTGAACGGTCAGAAGATCAATCCACACAAACCGTTTCCAATCAACCATGGCGATATCCTTACCCTGGGAAAACTAAAAATCCAGGTTTTGATTCGTAGATAAAAGAGCGAGGTCATCAGATGCCGCACAACATCATCGTCCATATCGCTGGTGAAGAACCGATTTTAGGGGAAATGGATGAACTGCCATCTCCCTCTGATTTCATGGTCATGATTCATAACCCTCGGCGTTTGGATGGTAAAGATCTACACTATCTGGCAGAAAACGTGGTCACGGTCTATTGGCCTGTCACGCGCATCAACTTCCTTGAGGTTGTGCCAACGCGGGAAGAAGAAACGATCATTGGCTTCGTCAGAGAATAACAATGCCAGAAAGCTCATTCAAAAACCGGCGAATCCTGGTCGTCGATGACGAAGAACGCATGGTACGGTTCATCCGCCTCAACTTGGAGCAGGATGGCTTCCAGGTCCTGGAGGCGTACCGCGGGGCGCAAGCCCTCGACCGCCTGCGCACCGGCATGCCCGATTTAGTCCTCTTGGACGTCATGATGCCCGACCTCGACGGCTTCGAAGTGCTGCGCATGATTCGAGAGATTAGCACGGTGCCGGTGATCATGCTCACGGCAAAAAGCGAAGAGGACGACCGCGTGCACGGTTTGGAGCTTGGGGCAGATGATTACGTGACCAAGCCATTCAGCCCGCGCGAACTGGTCAGCCGCGTAAAAGCCGTATTGCGCCGCACCGAAAGCGCCTCGGGCAGTATTCATGGATTGATCGAAGTCGACGATCGCTTCAAAATCGATTTTGACCGCCGTGAAGTCTGGGTGGATGGCAAGTTGGTCACCTTGCGCCCGACGGAATACCGCCTGCTCCACTACCTGGTACAGAACGCCGGCTGGGTCGTTACCCATGACCAAATCCTGACCAACGTTTGGGGTTATGAGTACCGCGATCAACCGCACTACGTCCGGCTGTACATTAACTATCTGCGCAAGAAACTCGAAAAGGACCCGGCAAACCCAAAGTATATTTTGACCGAGCGCAGCACTGGATACCGTTTTATTGACTTTCACCGTAAAGAACCCCTAGGATAACATCCAGCACTAACACGATGACCGCAAAACAACGCATTTTACTGGTCGATGATCATGAAGTCGTCCGCCTCGGGTTGAAAGCCCTCCTGGATCGGCATCCTAATTTTGAAGTAGTCGCCGAAGCCTCCACTGCCCGCGAGGCAATCGAGCGGGTGGAAGAACTGCGACCCGATGTCATCGTGATGGATATTCGCCTGCCGGGCGGGTCTGGCATCGAAGCCTGCCAGGAAATTGCCGATAAGTATCCCGAATCGAAAGTCATTATGCTCACTTCGTATGCCGAGGATGAAATGCTCTTCTCTGCCATCCGCGCCGGCGCTTCAGGCTATGTGCTCAAGCAAATCGGCGGAGAAGACCTGGTGCGCGCCATCGAAGCCGTTGGGCGCGGCGAAGCGCTGCTCGACCCGGCGGTGACCCAGCGCATCTTCCAGGAAGTGCGCAAAGCCGCCCGCGAGGAGGAGGCTTCTGCCTTCTCGGCATTGACGCAGCAAGAACGTCACGTTCTGCTGCTCGTCTCAGAGGGAAAAACCAACCGTGAAATTGCCAAGGCGCTCTTCTTGGGCGAAGGCACCGTTCGCAATTATGTCAGCAGCATCCTCTCGAAATTGGGCGTCAGCAACCGCGCCGAAGCTGCCGCTTACGCAGTGGAGCACAACCTAAAAGACTACATCTAAGCTGCCTGCTGCCCAAACCGGCATTCCATGCAGGGGCAAAGCGCCCGCAGGTAGCTCCAATTATAGATTCCAAAGTGATGACCGTCTTCCCATTCGATGGTGATGGCGTAGGAACCCACTGCCTCCAGCTTGCGCATGCGCTTTGCCGGCGAATCGACGATTGGCAGCGAAAAAACCAGCTCATCTGGTTCCGAACTCATCTTTTCGTGTCCGCCCCGGCATTCAGCGCATGGGCACGCATCTCGCAGCAGCGAAAAGGGATACCGGCTGACATGACCATCATCCCAGCGAATTACGAGCTGGCTGACTGTCCGATCAGCCGTAATTTCAACAGGTCGATAAGTTCTCAACAGCACACCTCTCAATGATAAAGGTACCCTCACGGGTTCTGAATCACAGCAAGGTAATTAGCCACCGCCCAGCCGCGCACATTCTCATCATACGGCGCGACCAGCAGCCACCAGGTATAACCATCAGCCTCTCTGGGACCATCCTGCACCAGGAAAACCTCCGCTTCGATTCCCACAAATCTCACCCTGCCATCCAAACCAGGCGTTTCACGCAAGCGCAAGCCATCTGTGCCGGTGCCGCTGATCTGCACATAAGCGCCGACCGAAATAACCCCCGGCAGCGGCGTAGGGGGCAACGTGGCAGCCGGCGTTGCGGTCGCCGTGGGCAGCGCCTTTGGCGTTTCTGTCGGCAGGGGAGTGATGTTGATGATTGCCGTCACCGCCCCTTGGGCAGGCTGCGAGCCGCGCAGCAGCAATAACAAGGCAAGGAACACCCCGCTCAAGATCAGCCCGAAGAGCACACCTCCCAGAATCACCCACCTGGAGAAAAAGACTTTCCACAAAGCTTGCTGATTTTTCATTTTATGCCGGGAATAAGAAGAAAGCCAACCCCAGGACGATGTACACCGCCAGCAGCTCCGCGCCCTCCAGCCAGTTCGATTCACCGTCCGCAGAGACCAGCGCCGCAATCAACACGCCGGCTGCCAGGGCAACCAGTTCGAAGGGTAAGAACACCAGCGTTAATGGATTGCCCATCAACAGGGAGACAAAAACCAGCACCGGCGCAACAAAAAGGGCAATTTGCAGGCTGGAAGCAACCGCAATTTCAACGCTCAAGGTCATACGGTTCTTGACCGCCACCTGCACCGCCACCAGGTGCTCGGCGACATTGCCAATGATGGGAATGAAAATAATCCCGATGAAAAATTCGGAAATGCCCAATTCCTCGACCACTGGCTCAACCGCCCCAACAAATAATTCAGACAGGTAAGCTACCCCAACGGTGGACAGCCCCAGGATGATCAAAGCGGTGCGCAGCGACCAACCAGGCGCTGCGCCAGGCTCTTTGCCGGCTTCAGGCGTGAGCGGTCCTTCCTGCATTTTCAGGCTGTAGACCAATCCCATGATGTACAGGATGATCATGACCGCCGCCACACCCAGGCTGAGCGCTTCTACCCGAAAGGCGCCCTCCGGTCCTACCTCGATATTATGGCTCAGCAAAGAAGGCACCAGCAAGATGAGGATCGTCAAGACCAAAAGGATGGCATTGCTTCCGGCTTGTTTGCGGTCAAAAGTCTGGCTGCCGTTGCGCAAGCCCCCCAGGAGCATGGACATCCCCAAAACCAGGAGCAGGTTCCCCAGGATCGAACCCGTGATCGAAGCTTTGACCAGCTCCAGCAGCCCTTGCCGTATCGCCACGATGGTGATGATCAATTCTGCTGCGTTTCCCAACGTAGCATTCAATAACCCTCCAAGGCGGGGACCGGTGTAATGGGCTAACGCTTCCGTCGATTCGCCGATATAGCTGGCAAGCGGGATAACGCCCAGCGCTGAAAAAGCAAAGACCCAGGTCGATCCCCAGTGTAAATATTCTGCCAGGATGGCAAGCGGCACACCCAAGAGCAATGCAGCAACCGGGTGTTTTTTCAGATAACCGATTCCTGAGGTCACTTTTGGCAGCTCCAATTCGCAGGATATCCAGAGCCTTGATAACAAAACCAAACGCCCAGAATAACCTTTAAGGCTCTGACTAAATCTGATTTTACTCGAAATTCCCTCGATTGTTTCATCTCAACACCTGTTGATATAATTCAAGCGCTGAGACTTGCCTTATGAAAAAGATCGTCATCGCCTCGCATAACCCCGTAAAACTCCAGGCGGCGCGCAACGGCTTCCAGCGGATGTTTCCCGGCGAGCCTTTTGAATGGATCTCGCTATCCATCTCGTCCGGCGTAGCAGAACAACCGATGACGGATGCTGAAACTTGCCTGGGGGCGCAAAACCGAGCGCAGGGCGCTGCGCATTTGCGCCCAGACGCCAGTTTTACCGTTGGCATCGAGGGCGGCATCGAACAGCGCCCGGATGGCATGATTGCCTTTGCCTGGGTTGCCATCCAAAGCGGCAGCCGCCTTGGCAAAGCCCGCACCGGCGCATTTTTCCTCCCGGATGAGGTTGCTCGCCTTATTCAGGAAGGTAAAGAGCTGGGTGAAGCCGATGACATCGTATTTCAACGGAACAACTCGAAACAGGAGAATGGCGCCGTTGGTCTGCTCACCGCCAACGTGATCGACCGCACGCAGTTATATGAACAGGCGGTCATCCTGGCGCTCATCCCGCTTGTCAATCCCCATTTGTACCGCTAACCGCTGCATCCTTGAACGAGATCGACCAAAGGCTTGGTTCGATTTACAGCCGAAATCCCAACCATAATCGCCCGGCAGCGGAGGAAAATCGTGCTAGAATAACCGCTATGGAGACCCCAAAGCTGCTCAGCAACCGTTACTCGCTGGAAAAGCCCCTGGGCGATGGCGGCATGGCGGTCGTTTACCGGGCGCGGGACCTCATCTTAGAGCGCACGGTTGCCATCAAAATATTGCGACCAGATTATTCGCGCGACCCTTCCTTCCGAGAGCGTTTCCGTCAGGAGGCAATGGCAGCAGCCAAGCTGACGCACCCCAACATAGTCACCATTCATGACTTTGGCATTGACGGGGATCAATTGTTCATCGTGATGGAATACGTGCCCGGCACTAACCTGAATGCCATCCTGGAAAAGCGCGGGCGTTTACCGGTCGAAGAAGCGTTGCTGCTGATTCGCCAGGCTTGCGCCGGCATCGGATATGCCCATCGAGCCGGGCTGGTGCATTGTGACATCAAACCACACAATTTCTTGATCACACCCGATAACCGCCTCAAGGTCGCCGACTTTGGCATTGCCCGCGCCCTGGCTTCGATCAATCCAGCGGAAAAATCAAGCGTGGTTTGGGGTTCGCCGCAATACTTTTCGCCCGAGCAGGCGGCTGGAGAAGCCCCCTCGCCTGCCTCCGATGTGTATTCCCTGGGGGTTGTGATGTACTACATGCTGACGGGACGGCTTCCCTTTACAGCAACGTCCGCAACCGAGCTAGCCCGACTGCACCGCTCCATTCCACCCATCCCTCCCAGGCAATTCAATCCGGCAATCCCTGAGGAGCTCGAGCAGATTATCCTGAAGGTGCTTTCGAAATCACCGTCAGCGCGCTACCGTACAGCAGGACAACTGGGGCGCATCCTGGATACCCTCAGCAGCAGCGAGCTGCCTCCGCCCCTGGAGCCAACTCAGGCAGCGCCTGCGGTCAGTGAACCTCCCGTTGCCAGAATCACCCCCAAACCGCAAACTGCTGCTCCAGCGCGAGGGCGCACCTTGCCGCTGCCGCAGCAAATTCAAAAGGCGCCGCCGCCCGCGCCATCTGCGAGGCAACAAGAAGCCGTTCAGCCCGCGCTGGATATCGACTGGATCAGCATTTTGTTGGGCTTGATTGCATTCATCGCCGTCGGAGGCTTGGTGCCGTTCTGGCTTTGGGTTTACATTACGTACAATCCTCCCCTCCCCTGAAGCCCTTCATGACCTCAGCCTTCAAACTTTCCGCCTCTATCCTCTCCGCCGATTTTACCCGCCTGGGCAGCCAGATTGCGGAAGCCGAAGCGGCTGGCGTGGACTGGATTCACATCGATGTTATGGATGGACACTTTGTGCCCAACCTGACCATGGGACCTTTCATTGTCGAGGCGTGCCGCCGGGCAACCAGCCTGCCTCTGGATGTCCACCTGATGGTCAACGAACCCGAAAAATTCATCCGGGATTTCGCTAATGCCGGCGCCAGCACACTATCGGTGCATATCGAAAACCATCCGAACGTCTATCGTACGCTACAAAGCATCCAGGAGCTGGGCTGCCTGCCAGGCATCGTTTTGAACCCCGGCACAGCAGCAGAGGCAGTCAAAGCTTGCCTGGAGCAGGTGAAGTTCGTCCTGGTGATGAGCGTCAATCCCGGTTACTCTGGGCAAACTTTTCTGCCCGAGGTCCTCCCCAAGGTTAAGGAAATCCGCGGCTGGCTGGATGAGGTGAACCCCCAGGCGGAAATCGAGATCGATGGCGGGATAAACGAACACACCCTCCCCAAGGCTTATGCAGCAGGCGCAAGGATCATCGTGGCTGCCACATCGGTTTTCAGGCATCCCCAGGGCATTGCGCAAGGCGTTCACATTTTACGATCCTGCGTTTCCGTATTAAAATAAAACCGCGGCGGGCGCCGCGATTTTACCAGGATAACAGGATGATTAACCGGTCTTTACCAGCGTGCGGATGCACTTGGTGCACAAAACCTTTTGAACTTTGCGCCCTGCCTCAATGACGGTCACCGTTTGCAGGTTAGGACGAAAAGTTCGGCGGGTAGCTTTGTTGGACCAGGGACGATTGCGACCAAAGGTCGTTGTTTTGCCGCAGTGTGCACATTTTGCCATATCAGACTTCCTTTCTTTTTGAACCGGTCAGGCAGATTGGTCTTGAAGAGTATTTGTAATCCGGTAAAATCAAGCTATAATCAAATTCCAGCAATTACACAGACCTGACGGCTCGTTAAGCGGGCGAATCTTACCACATATCGTACCGTATATCAAGGTAAGTGTTAATTAAGAAGAGGTGGTGAATGAGTGATGAAATATCTCCAATCGGCAGCATTCGCATTTCTCCCAGAGCAATTGCGACCATTGCCTATCATGCTGCCAGACAATCTTATGGCGTTGTTGGATTGACTTCCAAGAACCTCGTCAACGGACTGGCTCGGGTGCTGGTCAAGGACCCAACGCATGGCGTCGAGGTTCATTTCGATGGTCAAACCATTACGATTGACCTGTATGTGATTATCGAATATGGCACGCGCATTAAATCGGTGGCTTCGAGTGTAAGTAATACGGTGCGGTTTTCTGTGGAAAAGGCGATTGGGATGCCGGTAAGAGAAGTGAACGTCCATGTGCGCGGCTTACGCATTAGCGACCTGGATTAGGAGTCTGGTGAATGAGTTCTGAAATTACCGGTAATCCTCCATCGCATCCTGTCAATCCTCTGCGTAAATACCCCATTGACGGTCAGGTATTAAAAGAGCTTACCGAAGCTGGTCTGACCTGGCTCCGGACGAACCAGCAGATTGTGAACTCTCTTAACGTCTTTCCTGTCCCGGATGGCGACACTGGCACCAACATGGTTTTGACCCTGCAGTCAGCCCTGGCTGAGGTCAACAACTCGTCAGAGCGGAATAGTGGGAAGGTGGCGCATGCCATCGCACATGGCGCTTTGATGGGAGCACGCGGCAACTCTGGCGTCATCCTCTCGCAATTATGGCGCGGTTTCGCCCGCGCCCTGGATAACCAGGAGTACATCGACGGTCCCAGCCTGGTGCGGGCTTTTGCCATGGGCAGGGATACCGCCTATAAAGGCGTGGTACGTCCTGTGGAAGGCACGATCTTGACCGTTGCAAAGGATATCGCGGCTGCAGCAGAGCAATCCTTGAAAACGACCGATGATCCTTACGACATTCTGACCCTGGTCGTTCCCGCAGCCGACCTGTCAGTCCAACATACGCCCGAACTGCTGCCTGTCCTCAAGGACGCCGGCGTGGTCGACTCTGGGGGAAAGGGGCTATTCTTCTTCCTGGAGGGGATGGTTCGCTACATCAACGGACTATCGCTAGAAACTCCGGCTGCTGCCGTGCGTCCTCTCTCAGCCATGAACCTGGAGCAAGCCATGGAAACTGTAGAACCAGGGCAGGATTTCGAAGTGGTTATCGACTTCCGCCCCAATCGGGAACTCGACATCGAGTCTTTCTATGCCACCTTGCAGGAAATGGGCACCTCCATCCAGGTGGGAGAAGGCGATGGTTTGTACCGCATGCACATCCACGTGCCCACCGAAAAGATCTATCATCCAATTGACTATACGCGCACATTGGGGACAGTGACCAAGGTTGCCATCGAAAACCTGATGGCTCAAATGGAGCAACAGGAAAGTGTTGCCAAATATGACTTTCCTGCCGTCGAGCCTGGGCAGATTGCAGTGGTCGCCGTGGCGCCGGGACCCGGAATTGGAAGAGTATTTGCCAGCCTGGGGGTGGCTGCAATCGTCGAAGGCGGACAAACGATGAACCCCAGCACACAGGAAATTCTTCGCGCTTTCGAAAATTTACCGACCGACAAAGTGATCATCCTGCCGAACAACAAGAATATCATCCTGGCTGCCAGGACGGCTGCTGAAATGACCGTCAAAAAGGTACGGGTGGTGCCCAGCCGCAGTGTTCCCCAGGGCTTGGCAGCGATGATGCGCCTGGCGCCGGATGAGAGTCTGGATGTTGTGGCAGAGGAAATGACCGCCGCGCTGGACGAGGTTCAAACCGGTGAAATTACCATCGCGACGCGCAGCGTAGAAATTGACGGCGTTTCTGTTCAAGAGGGTCAGGTCATCGCTTTGCATAACGGAAAACTGATCTGCTCGGCTGGCTCTCTGGAAGAAGCTTGCCTGTGCTTATTGAAAGCGGCGCGGGCTGAGACCTACGAACTGATTACCCTGTTCTATGGCGTTGACATTGCCAGGCAGGAAGTGAACCGCATCGTGGATATCATCCGTTCGGCTTATCCCGATCAGGTCATCGAAGTCCAGGATGGCGGGCAGCCCCATTATCAATTCATCATCGCCATCGAATAACAGCCTGGCATGCATCACAACAAAACCTGCATCCTGACCGACAGCTCGGCGCTCTTTCCAAGCCTTGAGTTTGAAGGACGTTCATTGGTGCACATCTTACCTTTGGGCATCCAGGTTCGAGATCAGGTGGTACCCGATTCTCCTCTTCTGCCGAAAGCAACTGGCTTTCACAACGTCATTCCACCCGAAGCGAAAACGGTTGCCCCTTCTACGGACGAATTCTGCCAGGCATACAACCAGTTGGCTCTCCAATACGATGCTATCCTGGCGATTTTACCCTCCAGTCACTTGCTAGACGCTGTTCAGAATGCAATGGAAGCCGCCGAGAAAGCCAGGGTCAATGCCGATATTCGCATCATTGACTCGCAAACCTGCGCCGCCGGGCTGGGCTTTTTGGTTCAAGCTGCCGCCGAAGCCATCTCAAAAGGCTTTGACCGTTTTCGTGTCTATGCTCTCATCCGGGGGATGATTACACACATCTATGCCATCCTCTGCCTTCCGAACCTTATGAATCTGGCAAAAGCTGGAAAAATCGATCCTGAACAATCCCTGGTTGCAGAGATGCTGAATTTGGCGCCCGTTTTCGTTATGGAGAATGGGCGATTAATCCCTGTTCAGAAAGCGCGCAATTCACGCCAGATAGTGGATATTTTTGAGGAATTTGTTGCCGAATTCGATCAACCGGTTCAGGTTGCCATTACGCAAGGCTCCGAAACTTCTGAACTCGAAATAAAAACCTTGAAAGACCGCCTTTCCCAAAACCAGCCGCGCTTGGCGATCAACATGCTCAGCATGAGTCCTGCTTTGCGGAATCTTTTTGGACCCAAGTGTCTTGCCATTTTTACTCTGGAAAAAGTCATATGAAAGTCGCAATTGTTACCGATAGCACCTGTGATATCCCTGCAGAATTGGCTGCCCAGTATCAAATCGAAATCGTGCCTAATATCCTGATTCTGGATGGCGTCAGCCTGGAAGACGGCGTTGGCATCTCCAGGCAGGAATTCTACAATCGTCTGCCAAGTTTGAAGTCGCTGCCCACAACGGCAGCGCCGGCAGTGGGCATCTACCAATCCGTTTATCGCCGCCTCGTTTCTCAGGGTGTCAACAAAATTCTTTCGATTCACGCGCCCAGCTCTCTGAGCGGCATCATGAACGTAGCGCGCCTGGCGTCGCAGGCTTTCCACGGGCTGGTTCATCTGATCGATAGCGGGCAGGTCACCCTGGGCTTGGGCTTTCAGGTGCTGGCAGCCGCTGAAGCCGCAGCCAAAAATCTACCTTTCGACGCCATCATCAGCCTGGTTAAGAGCGTTCAGGAACGTTGTCGGGTGTTAGCGATGCTCGATACCCTCGAGTTTGTCCACCGCAGCGGCAGGGTGTCGTGGGCAAAAGCCCGCCTCGGCTCTTTGCTGGAAATCAAGCCGATCATTGAGCTGAGGCACGGGAAGGTCATCAGCCTGGGCGAAACGCGCACCCGGCGCAAAGGGATGGAACGCTTGAGAGAACTGCTCTACGCTATGGGAGACCTGGAGAGGCTGGCAATCCTGCACACCAACTGCGAAGCCGAAGCGCAAACGTTCCTGGACAGCTTGAAAGTCCGCCTTGCCACCGCGCCTCTCATCATCAATGTGACCACCATCATCGGCGCTCACACCGGACCCAACGCGCTGGGATTTGCCGCCGTAACCAGTTGACATCACTGCGCCATGAAACCATCTATTGAAAAATTAGTCAAATTCCTGAGGCTGGAGGCGGAGCGCGGCTATGACAACCGGGCAGTCGTTGGCGGTCTCGACCGCATGGCAGCCCATTGGGAACAAGAAGCCAGGGCAGATACTGTTCCAGAAAAGCTGGTCAAGGACATCTCTTCCAGCCTGAAATCGTATGCGAAACTGGATGTGAACCAACGCGCGGAAACGCTGCGTGCACTGTGGACACGCCTCCAGCAAGAAATGGGCGCATCCCTGCCGCCGCTCCAGCCGCCTTCTCAAAAGTCCGACAAAAAAGCAGCGCCTGAGAGAAAAAAGGAGTACCCTCCCAAAGGACAGTTTGCGCAACAACGGGCTAAGGAAAAACCAATTCAACCGCCCGAGCGCCAGGCAGCGCGTAAAAGCGTTGCTCCCCTGGTTGCCGAAGGCAAGCCGGCAGCGCTGAACGCCCCGCTGACGGTCATTTCGGGCGTGGGTCCCAAGCACGCTCAAACCCTGGAAAGGTTGGGGCTGCGTACCTTAGGCGATCTGCTTTACTTCTTTCCTCGCCGTTATGACGATTACAGCCAGCTCAAGACGATACACCGCCTTTGGTATGGCGAGGAAGCCACGGTTATCGGTACGTTGGAAAGCATCGAAACGCGGGTCATTCGCAGCGGGCGTTTTCAAATCGTCGAAGCTGTAATCAGCGACGGCAGCGGCGCCTTGCGCCTCACCTGGTTCAACCAGCCCTGGATTGCCAGGAATCTGCACCCCGGCTTACAGGTTGTCATCTCCGGGAAAGTGGACCAATACTTAGGACGCCTGGTGATGAACAACCCGGAAATCGAACCGCTGGAAAGAGAACACCTGCACACAAACCGCATTGTGCCGGTGTACCCCTTGACTGCGAACATTACCCAGCGCTGGCTGCGGCGAATCATGCACCAGGTGGTGACTTATTGGGCGCCGCGAGTGAGGGAGGTGCTGCCCAAGACAATCCTGGATGGCGAGGGGTTATCCCCGCTTTCGACGGCGTTATTAGAGGCGCATTTTCCAACCGCTGCTGAGAAACTCAAAGAAGCGCGCTACCGGCTGGCTTTTGATGAAATCTTTTTCCTGCAACTGGGCGTGCTCAGCCAGAAGCGCCTGTGGAGAGACCGCACGGCACGCGCCTTTACAGCGACCGATTCCTGGCTGGAAGGTCAATTGGGGCGGCTGCCTTATGAATTGACCGGCGCCCAAAAGCGCGTCCTGGCTGAGTTACGCGCCGATTTGGCTGCTGGAAGACCGATGAACCGCCTGCTGCAGGGAGATGTCGGTTCAGGGAAAACCATCATTGCAGCGCTGGCAATTGCCATAGTCGCTTCTCAGGGAGCGCAGGCTGCCTTGATGGCGCCAACCAGCATCCTTGCTGAACAACATGAGCGAACCCTGCGCAGCATCCTGTGCCAACCAGCGCCAGCCCAGGCTGACAACACAGAGGGTGATCCGGAGAATCCGGTCTTACGGCACGAACAGGTGCGCCTGCTGATCGGGTCAACACCTGAATCCGAAAAACGTCTCATCCGTGAAGGGCTGGCAACCGGAGAAGTTCGGCTGGTGATTGGTACGCATGCTTTACTGGAAGACCCCATCAAATTTCAGGACCTGCAGCTCGTGATTGTCGATGAGCAACATCGCTTTGGCGTCGAACAGCGCTCACTGCTCCGCTCCAAAGGCGACAACCCCCACCTGCTGGTGATGACCGCCACGCCCATCCCGCGATCGTTGGCGCTGACCGTCTATGGCGACCTGGATTTGAGCGTCATGGACGAAATGCCGCCGGGGCGCCAGCCTGTCGAAACGCAAGTCTTCTACCCGCGGGAACGCGAGCGGGCGTATGCGATTATCCGCAATCAAATCGAACAAAACCACCAGGCGTTTATCATCTGTCCGCTGATCGAAGAAGGCGAAAACGGCGAGGTCAAGGCGGCTGTGGAAGAGTATAACCGCCTCCAGGAAGTTTTTCCGCAATACCGGCTTGGGTTGCTCCACGGCAAGTTGAAACCAGATGAGAAAGACGCTGTAATGACCCAATTTCGTGACGGGAAGGTCCAAATCTTGATCACCACCTCAGTCATTGAGGTGGGCGTCGATGTCCCCAATGCCACCGTCATGTTGATCGAAGGCGCGAATCGCTTCGGCTTGGCGCAGCTACATCAGTTTCGCGGCAGAGTCGGGCGCGGGTCAGATAAAGCTTTTTGTATCCTGATTCCCGATACCGCCGATGCGGCAGAAAACGAGCGCCTGAACGCCATGGCCGCCACTCAAGACGGCTTCATCCTGGCAGAAAAGGACCTGGAGCAACGCGGTCCAGGGGATTTCCTGGGAAAGAGGCAATCCGGCTTTCATTCTGAGCTGCGTTTTGCCAGCCTGACCGACATTCATTTGATCGAAAAAGCGCGCCGACAGGCGCAAGGCGTCTTCGAGCGTGATCCTGCCCTGGAATTGCCTGAGCACCTTCCGATGAAAGAAGCAATGGCTCACTTCTGGGGCGAAATTCAAGGAGAAATCAGTTAACCAATGGCAGTACGCGCACTATTCCCCGGTACGTTTGACCCAATCCACTTCGGGCACATCGACATTGCCACCCGTGCAGCGGCTCTTTTTGATGAGCTTTATGTTGCTGTATATGATCGCCCTTTGAAATCGCTCATTTTTTCACCCGAAGAGCGCATTTCGTTGGCAGAGCAATCTTTGATGCACCTGCCCAACTTACACGTGGTTGGCTTCCGCGGCTTGACCGTAGACTTTTGCCACAAATTGGGCGTGCGGGTCATTGTCCGTGGTCTGAGGGTCTTTTCAGACTTCGAATACGAATTTCGCATGGCGCTGGCAAATCACCGCCTGGCGCCTGACATCGAGGTCATCGCCCTAATCACCAATGAAGAGCATACCTTTTTATCATCCTCTACCGTGCGCGAAATCGCCTCGCTGGGAGGCGACGTGAGCAGTATGGTGCCGCCGCACGTCGAGTCAGCCTTGAAAAAGCGCTTTCATGAGCTGGGCGATGGGCAGCAAATCGTTCCCAGCACCTCGCTGCGCGACTGACACGATAAATTGTTGACGGAAAACGAATTTGCGTGTAATCTTGTGCATGAAACTTGCAACGATAATTATGACTGAGGATTGTGGAGGCAAGCATGGATATTCTTCACTTGATAGACCGTCTGGAAGAACTCTTTAACGAGAGCCGTCCCATCCCATTTACCCATAACGTCATCGTGGATGAAGACCGCATGCTCGACCTCATCGACCAAATGCGCGTCGCCATCCCCGAAGAAGTTAAGAAGGCTCAGCAAATCCTGGCGCAGCGCGACCGCATCCTGGCGCAGGCGCAGGAGGAAGTCAACCGCACCCTGGCGCTGGCGCGGGAGAAGAGCGATCAAATGATCGAGCGCGATGCGATCGTCCAGGCTGCCCAGGCGCGCGCCGAGCAAATCATTGCCCAGGCGCACCAGGACATCCAATCGGTCCGGCGCGAAGCTGATGAATATGTCATGGAAACTTTGACCCGCCTCGAAGTCGAGATGGACCGCGCCCTCACTCAGATACGCAATGGCATTCGGTTAATTCAACAAGAACGTATGGCAAACCCTCCGGCTGTACCAGAAAATCCTGACTAACAGCCCTTTGAATTAGTGCATATCCTCGCCTGGGTCCGTGACCCAGGCGAAACTTTTTAAACGCATCTCATTGCTGCTTTACCCAAAAACTGGCATAGAATAACCAATTTATTGGTATAAGTTGTTGACTTCTTGGCATTTTTGTACTATAATATTAGTTGAATGGATGTGTTCTTCTAAAGGAACTCGCTTATGGCTCATCAGGTTCTTACAGAAAAACCTCTCGTGAAAAAGGGACCACTCCGCCGCCGAAAACGAAACCCAAATCCTGGCGTGATGCCGATGGCGGTCAGCGCTGGTCAAACCGTTGACATCGGTCGGCAACTGAGAGAGCTGCGCATGGAAAAAGGTCTCTCCCTCCGCTCTTTAGCTGAATTGAGCGGACTCAATGTCAATACCTTGAGCCTGATCGAAAACGGCAAGACTTCCCCCAGCGTCAGCACGCTGCAACAACTGGCTGGCGCTCTGGCAGTTCCGATTACAGCGTTTTTCGAGCAGAACGTCCCCAAGACCAGCATCACCTACCAGAAAGCAGGACAACGCCCGCAAGCGGCATTCACGCGCGGCTCTTTGGCTGAATTGGGCGGCGGTATTACACTGGAAGGAGGGCAGCTATTCCTGGTGACGCTGGAACCAGGAGCCGACAGTGGCGACACCCCCATTGTGCACACAGGACATGAATTTGTATTTTGTCTCGATGGACGATTGCTGTACACCATCGATGGGCAGAATTTCGCCCTGGATCCAGGCGACAGCCTGCTCTTCGAAGCGCACCTTCCACACTGCTGGCAAAACCTCAACCAGGCTACAAACGCACAGTTCTTGATGATCTTGTGCCCATCCGATGAGCGCGACCGCCCTACTGAGCGGCATTTCAAACCGGGATGACCTTTTTTTCAAGGATCGACCCCGGATTAGAGGTTTTCGGGAGGTGTGAGATGGCAATCAAATGGATAAAATGGCTGATCGTGACCTGTTTGGGAATCCTGGTCCTCTCAGGGGCAATGCCAGCCAACGCTCAAGAACCCACGCCTGAAAATGACGCCAACTGCGTTTCCTGCCACGAACATGAATACTACGTCTATGACCGCGGGAAATGGTTTTGTCTGTGCGAAGCGCCCATGCACTGCGTTTATTGCCATGGCGGACGCACTGACAGTCTAAACAAAGAAATTGCTCATGAAGGATTGGTGCTTTATCCGACGCAACATCAGGCTGAGCGCTGTCAAACCTGTCACGCTGAAGATTACATGTCCAGGGTAGTGACTTTCGAAACTATTGCCGGGGTCAGTTCTTCGCCTGTGCCGCTCATTACCGCCACTGCAGTTTCGACCAGCTCTATGCCAACGGAAGCGGCATCTCCTTTGAGCCTGCATTTTGAGTGGATGGAACCCTGGCAACTCATCGGATTAGCCGTCGTGACAGTAGGACTGGTGGGCGTCATAATCCTGGGCTATTTTTGCTGGAAAGCCGATTGCCTGGCAAAGAAAAAATTCCATATCAATCAATAATCACTGGAGAACTTTATGGAAACCAAACAAAACATCAAAATTGCTGCTATCACAGAGGACGGGAACACCATCAGCCAACATTTTGGCAGAGCGCCTTATTACCTCGTCATAACCGTCAAAGATGGTCAGATTGTCCAACGGGAATTGCGTGAAAAGCTGGGACATGACCAGTTTCGCAATCAACAACACGCCGAGACGCCGGGTCAACCGCATGGCGTCGATGCTGCTTCGCACGACCGCCATCTGAGCATGGCACAGGCAATTGCCGACTGCACGGTTCTGCTCTGTCGCGGCATGGGGAGAGGCGCTTATGAAAGCATGAAAGCAATCGGCATTCAACCCCTTGTGACCGACATCGACGACATCAACCAGGCAGTGATGGCATACCTGCAGGGCAATATCATTGACCATACCGAGAGGCTTCATTAAAATCACTCAGCAGTAGATGATTTACAAACCAAAAGGAGAAAAAAATGGACACAAACACCCCTCAACCCACTCCCATGCCGCGCATAGGCGACAAAGCGCCAGAGTTCACCGCCGTAACCACCCAGGGACCCATCAATTTTCCTGCGGATTACGCTGGGTCTTGGGTCATTTTGTTCAGCCATCCGGCTGATTTCACGCCGGTGTGCACTTCAGAATTCATGACTTTTGCCACCATGGAAGAGCAGTTCGCCCAAGCCAACTGCAAGCTGGTCGGTCTCTCAGTCGATGGGCTGTACAGTCACATCGCCTGGCTGCGTACCATCAAGGAAAAGATCGAATTCCGAGGGATGAAAGATGTGGAGGTGAAATTCCCCTTGATCGAAGATATCACCATGGAAGTTGCTCGAAAATACGGCATGATTCAGCCTGGCGAAAGCTCTACCAAGGCAGTGCGCGCGGTCTTCTTCGTGGATCCCAAGGGAATTATCCGCACCATCCTGTACTACCCTCTTAGCCTGGGACGGAATTTTGCTGAACTCTACCGGGTGTTGATCGCTCTTCAGACGGCAGATGCTTTCTCGGTCGCAACGCCTGCTGATTGGCAGCCCGGCGATGATGTCATCGTGCCTCCTGCTGGTTCATGCGGCGTCGCCAAGGAACGAATGGAAGGCAAGGAGAACCTGAAGTGCTATGATTGGTTCTTCTGCATGAAAGAACTGGACAAGGAAACCATCTTCAAAACGATCCTGAAGAAATAAACGCATCATCCGATGGAGGTCACCTGACCAAGAAACATAGGAGGTTTACCAATGATTTACCGATTTCTCCGCAGCCGTTTTGGGAAAAGCCGCGAAGCGGGCAAAGGCGCTGGCGGCAGCTCCGATCGCAGTGGTCGCAGGCAAGGGCAAGGCGCCGGGGGCGGGCGCGGCTTTGGTCGCGGCAGTAAGCCCGGCTCAGGTCCTGGCGGCAACTGCGTCTGCCCGAAATGCGGTCATAAAGAACCTCACGTAGCGGGCAAACGCTGCCTCGACATGACCTGCCCCGAGTGTGGAACAAAGATGGTACGCGAATGAGCTGTCCCAGCCGAGAGCTGATCAGCTTCACAGATCGATGTACCTTCATAGGCTGACACTCTAATCAGTCAATTTTTCGGAAACCGAACCGTCAAGCTGTGTAGAGAGAAAAAGAAGCGCTGCCGCGCCAGGTCGGCGAGTCATGTGGCTTATCATCGCCAACCTGCGCGGCAGCAGCCTTTGCTCATGAAATTGACTATTCCGCCTGGACGCTTTCAAGCTGTGAACATTTTCAGATTATCAGACTGATAACCGAATTGACATGGTCATCATCCAATGCCTGGTTGACAACAAAACGGTAAATGCCGAAACTTTCCAGTCTGAGCATGGCGTTGCATTTGTCATTGAAGTGCCTGCCGGGAAGGTCTTGTTCGACACCGGAAAGAGCGGGGCGGTATTGTTACATAATGCTAAACGCATGCAGGTAGACTTGAGCCAGGTCGATGCGTTAGCAATCAGCCATGCCCACAACGATCATACCGGCGGGTTGAAAGCGGTGCTTCCCAAATTGCGAGACGGCTTGCCTCTGCATGCCCACCCCGATCTGTTCCGTGAGCGGTTTACCACTAAAAAAGGCAAGGCTCGCCGCATTGGTCTGAGCCTGACACAGGCTGACCTGGCGCAATATGTCACCTTGCGCTTGAGCCCAAAGCCTGTACAAATTTTGCCAGGGTTGTGGACGACGGGCGAAATCTATGAACGAAATCAATTCGAAGGTCGCAGCCCTAATCACTTTATCCTTGCAGGTGATGACCATCTGCCCGACCCCTATCGCGATGATATGGCGTTGGTTGCCGAAACGCCGTCCGGGTTGATCGTCATCTGCGGCTGCTGCCACGCCGGGCTGCTGAATACCCTGGCGCATGCGCAGCGCGTTTTCAATCGGAAGATTATCGCTATTATCGGCGGGACGCACCTGGAAAGCGTCGATCCCCTTATCCTGGAAAACGCCATCTGCCAGGGACTTGTCAGCCAAGGGCATATACCTGATTTATATCTGAACCATTGTTCTGGTGAGCGCCCCCTGGCAATCCTGGCTAAAATGTTGGGTGAAAAAGTGCATCCCTGCCCGGCAGGGTCAATCATCAGGTTCGAATAATGCCCATTTAGTGACATTCGTCACTAGGCAGAATGGGTCGCGTTGGCATAGAATGATAATGAGAATTATTATCATTGTCGCTCAGCACATCAACGCATCTTTTATGCCCATGGAGTTAACCTGATTTGATCGACAAGCCTCCTATCCTCAAAAATTCTGATCGCCCTAGCCGAAAACTGACCCGCCAGCGTCAGATTGTGCTGGATATCCTCAAAGAAAGCTCCAGGAAAGATCCCTCCGAACACCTTGACGTCGAAAGGATTTTCAGAATTGCCAGGGAACGGAACAGCAAGATTGGCATTGCTACCATTTATCGCGCCCTGGCGTTCCTCAAAGAAGCCGGCTTGATCCATGAATACCAGTTTGGTCAGGGGCATAGTCATTTCGAAGCTGTACAGGAAGATCAACCCCATTACCATTTCACCTGCCTGCAGTGCGGCAGAATCCTCGAATTCAAAACCTCCCAGGTAACGCGATCTTTGAAAAACATCTGCTCGCAAAAAAATCTTCAGCTTGTAGAGATTCGATTGGAATTGTTCGGCTATTGCCCACAATGCCAGGCTGACAGACTGAAAGCAGGAACCCATGGAAGTTCTGCTTAATATTTTCCTGCTCAGCCTGGTGGCTGGCTTGGGGACCGGATTAGGCGGTTTGATTGCCGTCATCCGCAAGCCCGGACCACGTTTATATGGATTCTTGATGGGCATTACTGCCGGGGTCATGATCACGCTTTCCTTTCTCGAACTGGTCAACGAAGCCTGGCAATTGCAGGGGTTTGTCACTGCAACGATTGGATTTGGGATCGGCGCCATCTTCATGTTTCTGCTGGACGTGACCATCCCGCATGTCCGCTTTGGTGAAGAAGAAGTCCCCCATCAGGATGAAGCTGCCAGCCAACAGATGCCGGTGCCCCTTCAGCCAGGCAGGCTTATGTTTGGAGACGAATTTCATCTAATCAAGAGCAATATTCACAGGAGGTTTTTTAATCACCAGGCAGGACGCCGCCGCTTTGGGCGTTTGAGGCATGCCTCAACGGTCGATTTTAAATTGATGAAATCTGGCATCTTGATTGCCATTGGAATTACCATTCACAACATCCCTGAGGGCATCGCCGTGGGCGCAGGTTATATGCACACGCCTCAATTTGGGCTTTTCATCGCCCTGGCAATTCTGCTGCACAATATTCCTGAAGGAATTGCCACTGCCCTGCCGTTGTGTACGAGCGGTATTTGCCGCTGGGATTCGTTTCGTGTGGCTTTTCTTTCAGGCATGGCAGAGCCAGTGGGCGCTGTGTTCGCTGCCTTGTTTCTTTCCACTTTTCATGCCCTGATTCCTGGGGCGCTGGCGTTTGCCGGCGGCGTGATGGTCTTCATCACCCTGGATGAACTTATTCCAGCGGCGCGCGAGCACGGGCACCATCACTTCACTGCTCTGGGAATCATCGCTGGCGCTTTGTTCGTTTTCTTACTTTCAGGATTCCTGGGCATCTAGCGTTGCCGTTAAAGCACAACAAGCGATACCACAATAACAACACCTTCGCGTATAATCAAGGGGACTGTTTACAGGCTCACCTATGGTTGTCAATATAAATTCATCGTGCAGGCTTCATCCGGGCATCCTGATTGGGAAAGACGGGATTTCGTAAGCATAGGAGAGAAAATGGAAATTCAGACTGATGATGACTTTAACACAAATCAACTTTGAGATCGTACCAATCATTGTTGCGCTGGTGGTGTTCATCATCGACATCATTTTAATTGCGCTAAGCTTTGTCCGCTTTAAGCGCGCCCGGTTGATTCTCGACTGACCTCGTCAACAAACTGCAAGGAATCATTCTTTCAACCAGGTAGTTCCTCAAAACCGAGAAAAACTGGCAAAATCCTTTGGGAAACCTTGACAAGCGGGGCATCAGGCATTAACATACCGACCAGTCGGTTTGTTTTTAAGTCCTTTGATGCAATCCCGAAGTGAAGCGACCCGTTCCAACATCCTGGAAGCAGCCTATCGTCTGTTTTCGGAAAATGGCTACCTGGCAACCAGCGTAGCCGATATTTGCAGTGTGGCAAAGGTCAGCAAAGGGGCTTTCTATCACCACTTTCCCACCAAGCAGGCTGTCTTCCTGGCATTGCTCAATCAATGGTTGACCATGCTGGACAGCAGTTTCAAAGAGCTATTACGGCATCATCAAAACATCCCCGATGCCATCGTGGGAATGGCAGCGATGACCGGCGAGGCTTTTCAATCAGCCGATGTCCGGCTGTCGATTATGCTCGAATTCTGGACACAAGCCGTTCGCGATCCAGCCATCTGGCAGGCAGCCATCGCGCCCTATCACAATTACCAGGCATACTTCACCCAATTGATGGAACAGGGAATCGCTCAAAATGCCATTCGCCCTGTTAATCCCATATCGGCAGCCAGGTGCCTGGAAGCCCTGGCAATTGGGTTGATGATGCAGGCGGTTTTCGAGCCAGATGCTGCGAATTGGCCTCAGGAGCTGGTGCAAAGCATTCATTTTTTATTCGAAGGTTTATTGAAGAAGGAAATGACATGAATCTGGTTACCGGCGCAACCGGTCATATAGGCAACGTTCTCGTGCGAGAACTGCTTTCTCGCGGCAAGGATGTCCGTGCTCTCATCCTTCCGGGTGAAGATCGCTCCCCCCTGGAAGGGTTGGATGTGGATATCATCGAGGCTGATGTGTTGGATTCCCAGGCATTGTTCAACGCTTATCAGGGAGTGGAGGATGTTTATCACCTGGCAGGCATCATTTCTATCATGCCCGGCAATGAGCCATTGCTCAAGCTGGTCAACATCCTGGGGACGCGCAATATCATACAGGCTGCCAGGATGACCGGCATTCGCCGGCTGGTCTACACCAGCTCTATCCACGCCATCCGCCGGGCGCCCCATGGTGTCACGATCGACGAAACAATCCCCTTCGACCCCGAAAATGCCATCAGCGCCTATGATTATTCCAAAGCCCAGGCATCGCTGGACGTTCTGCAGGCTGCTCATACCGGCTTGGATGCTGTGATCGCCTGCCCCACCGGCGTGATCGGTCCTTATGATTTCCGCAAGTCCGAAATCGGTCAGATCATTCTGGCTTGCGTGCAGCACAAACCTCAGGTGTATATTGACGGCGCTTATGATTTTGTGGATGTGCGCGATGTCGCCAAAGGCTTGATCGCCGCAAACGAACGCGGCAGACGTGGCGAAACCTACATTCTCTCCGGCGAGCAAATCACGGTCCGCCGGCTGCTGGAGACGGTCTGGAGCGCCATCGGCGCCCGTCTGCCTACGCTGCGCATTCCTCTCCATCTGGCGCGATTCTTCACCATTTTTACACCGATGTACTATCGTCTCCTCAAGCTCAAGCCCCGCCTGACAAAATACTCCATCGAGACGTTGCTCAGCAACTCTGTGATCAGCCATGCCAAAGCGCAAACTGAATTAGGATACCAGCCGCGCCCAATTCGGGAAACGATTCTGGATACGGTCAGGTGGTTTATCGAAAACAAACATCGCTTCTCGCCATCTTAGCAATTTTCCAGAAATGCCTTTGAATGGTCAGAAAAGGAACAGGTTAGGTCCATTGCTGCTGAAGAAAGCCATAAAATCCAAACACGCCTGAATGTTATAATGAGAAGCCTGAACCAAAGCGCTCAGGCTTTTTGGACATGAAACCATCCAAACAGATCTTACTGGTCTTACTCAGTTTAGCAGCAGGGGCAATCCTGCTCCTTTTCTGGCTGCATAAACAAGTCACCATCATCGATGGCGAAAACCGCTATCCCGTTTCGGCATTTGCGCTGACCGTGCAGGACGCGCTGCGTTCTGCCCATATCGCACTCAGAGAAGGGGATCAAGTGTCCCCGCCCCTCTCTCAGGGAATCAAAGAAGGCGACACAATTCGGGTGGAACGCGCTGCGCAGGTGATGATTCTGGCAGATCGCCAGATAACCAGCGTACTGACAACAGAGCGCATTCCGGCAGTCATTCTGCAACAGGCGGGAGTTTCTCTCGCTCCTGGCGATATCATCCTCGCGGATGGCAAAGCGGCGCCAGCCGATGAACCGCTGAACTTGAAACCTCATGGGAAAATGCCCGCCCTTTCCATTCGGCGCATGAGCAGGGTGACGATTCAGGAGGGCAGCACGACCCACATCGTGACCTCAACGGCTGCCACCTTAGGCGAAGCGTTATGGGAAGCCGACATCCCAATCTATGCCTCCGACCGCGTTGTCCCCTCACTCGATGCTCCGTTGGAAAGTTCACCAACGGCGGAAATTCACCGCGCCCGGCAAATCTCAATAGCCCTCCAGGATGCTGTTCACACGGCTTATACCACAGCCACAACCGTTGGCGAAGCCCTGGCTGACGCCGGCTTACCTTTGCAGGGACTTGATTACAGTTTGCCCCCCGATACTTCCCCGCTGCCGGCGGATGGACTCATTCAAATCGTCAAAGTCGCTGAAGAGGTGCTAATCGAACAAACGCCGATCCCCTTTGAGATACAATACCAGCCGGTCGAAGACCTGCTGATCGATCAGCAGAAGGTTGTCCAGGCGGGAATACCCGGCATCCAGGCGCGCCGCATCCGCATCCGTTACGAAAATGGCGTAGAAACCTCCCGGCAGGTCGAAGGTGAATGGGCTGCCCGCCAGCCGCAAGCACAGATCAACGGTTACGGGACGAAAATCGTGCCCCAAACGCTGGAAACCCCAGACGGCGTCATCACCTACTGGAGAGCCATCCAGATGTACGCCGTCTCGTATCGCCCTGCGGATACCGGCAGTTCGGTGACGGCTTCGGGAATGACGTTACGCAAAGGCTTGGTGGCAGTAGATACGCGCTATATCCCCTTCTACACCCGCCTGTACATCCCCGGTTATGGCGAGGCAGTTGCCGCCGACCGGGGCGGCGGCGTGGTTGGGCGTATCATCGACCTGGGCTATTCAGACCATGATTACGTCCCCTGGCACCAAAACGTCACCGTTTATTTCTTGTGGCCGCCGCCGGAGAAGATTGTTTGGATCATCCCATAGGAATTTCCCCTTCGTCAATCCCGGCGTTGTTGCGCCGCCACGGTTTGCAGCCGGACAAGCGGCTGGGGCAGAACTTCCTGGTGGACGCCGCCTCGCTGCACAAGATTCTCGACTCGGCTGAGCTCACCTCACAGGACCTGGTTTTGGAGATTGGCGCCGGATTGGGAAACCTCACCTGCCTGCTTGCTGCTCAGGCAGGTTCTGTGGTTGCCATCGAGCTGGATGAACGTTTCATTCCGCCCCTGCAGGAAGTGCTGGCAGGTTTCGATAATGTTCGGATTGTCCAGGGCGATATTCTCTCGATTTCACCCCTGGAGCTCCTTGCCGGTCACTACCGCCCGGGAATCAATTACACCGTTGTAGCAAACATCCCTTACTATATCACCTCGGCTGTCATCCGCCACCTGCTGGAAGCATCAATTCGTCCCCAGCGGATGATACTCACAGTCCAGCGGGAAGTCGCCGAGCGCATTTGCGCCCAACCTGGGCATCTTTCACTGCTGGCGTTGAGCGTGCAGGTTTACGGGCGTCCTTACATCGCTTCGCACATTCCGGCTGGCGCATTCTTCCCGCCGCCCAAAGTCGACTCCGCTGTCGTGCGGGTGGATATTTACCCCCAGCCCGTCATCGAACCCCGTCAGCTCGACATTTTCTTCAAGTTGATCAAAGCCGGTTTCAGCCAAAAACGCAAGACTCTGCGCAACGCCCTGGCGGGAGCGCTCGGACTATCCCTGCCACTTGTAGAAGCCTTATTACGCGCCGCTCAAATAGACCCCATGCGGCGCGCTGAAACGCTCGACCTTTCTGAATGGTCGCGTCTTACTGCCGAATATTCACTCACTCAAAACTCAGCTTCTTGAAAGCTGCGCGCAGCGCCACGACGCTTTCAAAGCGCTCGTGCTCAGAGTCCAGGACAGCCGCTTTTATGCGGATGCGCTTATCCTGCATTTCAGCCCGGTCGCGCAAGGGATAAAAGTAATCGATCGATTGTTCCAGACGGTTGATGACCCGTTCACGGATTGGCTGGATGCGGTCAGGGTCGGCGGCAATCACAAATTGCGCAGGACCTATTTGCCCCACCGTCTCTTCCCCGCTGCCAGCGTCGCGGATGGAATTCATGATCATCAGGCTGATGGCTTTCAATACATCATCCGCCGCCACAAATCCGTACCGGTCGCGGAAAGTATCCATGTGCTCCAGGTCAATCACCAGGATTGCCCAGCGCTGTTTGCTGATAACAGCATCGAGCTGCTCATCCAGCAGCGCCCCTTCAGGCAAATTGGTAACAGGATTGGTCACGGCGACAATCTCAGCCCGGGAGAGAGCATTTTGAACCCGCAGGCGCAGCTCCTGGATGTCGAACGGCTTGGTGACGTAATCGTCTGCGCCCAGTTCCAAGCCATGCAGCCGGTCAGAACGCGCCCGCTTTTCAGTCAGAAAGATAATCGGTATATTTGACGTCCGACGGTTGGTTCGCAGCCGCCGGGCAACTTCAAAGCCATCGATGTCCGGCAGGCGGATATCCAGAATGACCAGGTCCGGTAACCGCTCCTGGCATGCCTGGATGGCATCTTCACCCCAGTTTGCCATTCGCACCTGGAACCCCTGGACATTGAAATAGGCGTTGAGCATCTCCGCCACATCCAGGTCATCTTCAACGATCAAGAGATCCGGCTTCTTCTCCACAACGATTTCACCTATCCGATAGGGGTCTTTTGAATCACGAATTCACACACATCGTCCCCCATCGCTATGCACTTCGTTTCGGTCACGCGGAACTCATTCCCCCCCGAGACCCACTTCAACCCCTCCTGGAGCAGCCCTACAGCAATAAAACAGACCGGTTTATCCAATCCGGTCCTGCCCCAGCAAACCGGGCAGCGATGAATCGTATAAATGTAATCTGTTTCCGCTTCCTGAACGGTCGATTCCTGGTCTGAGACCTGGCTGAAGATTCTTGCCATAGCAGAGATGCCGATGCGCAGCTTGGTCTGCAGAGGCAGGACGCGGAAAGCCAGGTCGCCCACCCCAGCCAGCGCGCCAAAATTCTTAAGGACATCGGCAAAGGTGGCGCGCCCTGCCCGTAACGCCAATCCCCGCCCGCCGCGCGGACCATACATCTCTTCCAGCGCCTGGTTGATAGCGGAAACGTCAGCAAAGTCAAATTCCCGCGCCAGGTTATCTGGCGGATAATTGTCGATTAAATGCGGGAGGTGCGCCAGGTTCAAAATGGCGCTCAAGCCATTTTTCCCCATGACATTGATCAGCGACTCAAGAATTATACGACCCGCTTTGTTTGGGTAATAATAACCGCTCTTGGGAATCGGATCCATAACGGTTACCGCTTAGATGAGCTTGGCTAAAGCTTCCGTCGCCCGGCGCATGTCCAGGAATATCAAGCCCAGCTTGGCTTGCTCGCGGGCAAGGGCGGTCAACACCGCTTCTTCTCCAACAGACATCAAGATCACATAGCCCTGCTCTCCCTTGATGTAAACCTGATCCAGGGTGCCGCGCCCCAATTCGGAGGCAATGCGTTCACCCAGGGAAAGCATGGCGGCTGACATGGCGGCTACCCGATCTTCCTCAACCCCTTGGGGCAAAGCCGAGGCGATCGTCAATCCATCTACACTCACGACTGCCGAAGCCTCAATATCTGGCGATGAGACTTGCAGATCTCGTAGACGTTCTACCATGAGTTGTGAGCGCGACTTAGTCAAGTTAACACTCCTGATTAGCGGTTAGAAAGACTCCCCAATTCTCTGCAGCTTGAAACTGGTCAAGGGCATCAGCTCTAATTTAGCATAGGGCAAGAGTTGTGTCAAGCGAAACATGCTATAATCTTGCAGCTTTGCAAAGGAGAACTCGAATGCCTTTTACGAACCTGGCTGGTTTTATCGAACACCTGGAAAGCCAAAACCAGCTCGTGCGGATTAAAGAACCCGTTTCCGCAGAACTCGAAATCACCGAATTGACCGACCGAGTCTGCAAAGGACCTGCCGGCGACAACAAAGCCCTGCTGTTCGAAAACGTCCCCGGCTATGCAATGCCGGTGGTTACCAACCTCTTCGGTTCGGCGCAGCGCATGGCGTGGGCGCTCAATGTGCACGACCTGGAAGAACTCAACCATCGCCTGGCAAAATTGATCGACCCCAAGCTGCCAAAAGGGCTGCATGAAGCGGCGCAGCGCGGCAAGGAATTGCTCAAAGTGGTCCGAGCCATTGGCATCAAGCCCAAGAAGGTCAAGAAAGCCCCCGTGCAAGCTGTCAGAATCACCCAGGGCGATTTCCTGAACGCCTTGCCGGTGCTCAAGTGCTGGCCTCAAGATGGCGGCAGGTTCATCACCCTTCCCCAGTTTATCAGCCGAGATCCGCAAACCGGCATCCGCAACGTGGGCATGTACCGCTTGCAGGTGATCGACTCCAGCCGGCTGCTGGTTCACTGGCAGCGCCATAAAGGCGGCGCTGACCACGAACGCTCCGCCCGCCGCCTGCAAAAAGACCGCATTCCCGCAGCGGTCGTCCTGGGCGGCGATCCTGCCAGCATGTGGTGCGCCTCCGCGCCCCTGCCTCCCGATATCGATGAATACTTGTTGGCAGGCTATTTGCGCGGTTCGCCTGTCCCGATGGTCAACTGCCTGACTCAGCCGCTGGAAGTGCCCGCCGAAGCGGAGATCGTCATCGAAGGGGTTGTCGACCCAAACGAGCACCTTCCCGAAGGACCCTTTGGCGATCACACCGGTTATTACACGCCGGTCGAACCTTTCCCGGTTTTCCACGTCACCGCAGTCACCCATCGCCAAAATCCCATCTACCCCGCCACCGTGGTGGGCATCCCCCCTATGGAAGACCTGTGGATGGGAAAAGCCACCGAACGCCTGTTCCTGCCCCTCATCCGCCTGTTCTTGCCTGAGGTCGTAGATATCAACATGCCAGCAGAGGGTGTGTTCCATAACCTGGTGCTGGTCTCGATCAAGAAGAAATTCCCCGGTCACGCCCGCAAAGTGATTCACGGCATGTGGGGGCTGGCTTTGCTTTCCCTGTCCAAGGCGATCGTCGTCTTCGACGAATGGGTAAATGTCCAAGACCTGTCGCAAGCCGCCTGGCAGGCGCTGGGCAACGTGGATTGGGCGCGCGATACCGTCATCGTCCAGGGACCTGTCGATCAACTCGACCATGCCGCCAGCCAAAGCTCCTTTGGCGGCAAGATCGGCATTGATGCCACCGCCAAGCTGCCTGAAGAAGGTTATCCCCGAGTCTGGCCAACGGTTATCGCCATGGACCCGGCGGTCAAAGCAAAAATTGACCAGCTCTATCAACGGCTGCAGTCAGCCAGATAATCGTGCACGGGGTATCAAGAATCAAATTCCTATCATCTCACTTAGAGGTAATCCCTATGAAAAACAAACTTCCATCAACTCACTTCATACAAATCATCAGCCTGATCTCACTCATCCTGTTCATCGTCGCCGCCTGCACCCCCGCCAGGAAGGAATCGGCGCCTGTGACGCTCAAAATCGCCGTGCTGCCCATCCTGGATGCCCTGCCCCTGTATGTCGCTCAACAGGAAGGCTATTTCGAGGCGCAGGGTCTGCAGGTGGACTTCATCCCCGCCGCCTCAGCCGCCGAACGAGACCAGATCATCACCGCCGGTCAGGCAGACGGCATGATCAACGATGCCATTTCCACCCTCTTCTACAACAAAGATCAGGTGCAGATTCAGATCGTCCGCCTGGCGCGCTCAGCCACGCCTTTCACGGCGCAATATCAAATCCTGGCTTCGGCGCAAAGCGGCATCGCCACCGTCGAGGGTCTGAAAGGCGTCCCTATCGGTATTTCAAAGGGAACAACGATCGAGTATGTTACCGACCGACTCCTGCAGGCAGAGGGCATCCCACCGTCCGAGATTCAAACTGTCGCCGTCCCCGGCATCTCGGACCGGATGAACCTGCTGGCTTCGGGCGAGCTGCAGGCTGCCACCCTGCCAGACCCGCTCTCGTCGCTGGCATTGCAGTCAGGGGCTGTGCTGATACTGGACGATACCCGCCACCCAGAATACGGATACAGCGTCATTTCATTCCGCAAAACGGTAATCGACCAAAATCCTGAGGCAATCAAGGGCTTCCTGGCTGCCCTCGAACAGGCGGTACAAAAGGTCAATGCCGACCCCGCCCAGTGGGATACTCTGCTCAGCGAGAAGAAGCTCGTGCCGGCGCCATTGGTTGGCGCTTACCAGATTCCTGCCTATCCGCTGGCGGGGATACCCAGCCAGGCGCAATGGGAGGATGCGCTGGCTTGGGCAAAAGAGAAGGGCTTGCTCGCGGTGGACGTGCCTTACGAAAGTTCTGTGACGGCTGAATTCTTACCCTGAAAACAGGCAGACATCAGCCCTGATCGTCTGTCTTTTCGCTGCCGCCCGCTACGAACCGCTTTTTCCACTCATAGATTTTATTGAGCGCTTCGATAGGCGACAAGGCGTTGACATCCAGCCTTTTCAGTTCATCCAGAAGCGGATTCGTTTCCGGGAAGAGCAACAACTGCCGGGGCAATTCCGGGCTGAGGCGCACGGCTTTGCCCGAAGAAATTTCCAGTTGCCGCAGGATTTCCCCGGCTCGCTGCACAACAGGACGGGGCAAGCCTGCCAGTTGCCCTACGTGAATGCCATACGACCGGTCGGCGCCGCCGGGGATGATCTTGTGCAGGAAGACCACTTTCCCCTCCGTCTCGCTGACTGCCACATTGTAATTCTTTACGCCGGGAAGCAAATCAGCCAATTGGGTCAGCTCATGGTAATGCGTGGCAAACAGCGTCTTCGAGCGCAAGCGGGGATGGTTGTGGATATATTCCACCACTGCCCAGGCAATCGAAACGCCATCATAAGTGCTCGTGCCGCGACCAATCTCATCCAGAATCAACAGGCTGCGCGGGGTGGCATGATGGAGGATATTGGCTGTCTCGACCATTTCGACCATGAACGTTGATTGCCCGGCAAAGATTTCATCCTGTGCGCCGATGCGCGTAAAGATGCGGTCAACCAGCCCGATACGCGCCGAAGCCGCCGGAACAAAGCTGCCCATCTGCGCCATGAGCACGATCAACGCCACCTGGCGCAGGTAGGTGGATTTCCCGCTCATATTCGGTCCGGTGATGATGCGGATGCGCTCCCCTTCACCAAAGATCGTATCGTTGGGCACAAACCGGTCTCCGCTCAAGTAACGTTCCACGACCGGGTGACGCCCGTCCCGAATCTCCAGCACATCTTCCAAAGTGACCTCTGGTCGCACATAACCCCGAACGCTGGCAGTTTCCGCCAGGCTGGCGAGCACATCCAACTGAGCCAGCGTATTGGCGCTTGTCGAAATGCGCCGGGCAGATTTTGCCAGTTGGCTGCATACCTCCCGAAAGAGGCGCGCTTCGATTTCATGAATGCGTTCCTCGGCGTTCAAAACCAGGGTTTCGTATTCCTTCATCTCTGGGGTAATATAGCGCTCGGCGTTGACCAGGGTCTGCTTGCGAATGTATTCTGGCGGCGCCATGTTGGCATTGGCGCGCGTGATTTCGATGTAATATCCAAAGACTTTGTTATAACCCACCTTCAGCGACTTGATTCCTGTCCGCTCGCGTTCTACAGCTTCCAGGTTGGCGATCCACTCGCGGGCGTGTCGAGAGCGCTCGACCACGCCGTCCAGCTCAGCCGAAAAGCCCGGGCGAATCACACCGATGGTCTGCAAAGTCGCCGGCGGGTCATCCGCCAGCGCAGAGGTGAGCAGCGCCAGCTCTTCAGAACACACATCCAGCCCTTCACGGGCGGCGCTCAAAGGCGTTTCTCCTTCGGGCAGGATGGCTAAAATGCCAGGCAGCCGTTGGAATATGGCGCGCATCGCTGCCAGGTCGCGCGGCTGCGCCGTCCCTGAAACCACCCGCATGATCAACCGCTCCAGGTCACCCAGCGGTTTGAGCGCGGCGCGTAATTCCGCCCTCAGCAAGCCGTTGGCGTGCAAAAAAGCAACTGCGTCCAGGCGCTGATTGATTTGGTCGATGTTAAGCAGCGGCTTGCTGACCCATTGCCGTATCAGGCGCTTGCCCATGGGGGTTACCGTCAGGTCCAGCTCGCCCAGCAGCGTCCCTTTCGTTTCGCCGCCGCGCAGCGTCTCGATCAATTCGAGGTTGCGGCGCGTGTTGGCATCCAGCACCATGAATTCCGCCAGGTTATAGGTGCTGAGCTGATTGAGCAATTGCAGCGCAGCCGGCTGGGTTTGTTCCAGGTATTGCAGAATCACCGCTGCGGCGCTGACCGCCAGCGGCATCCCCCGCAAGCCAAAACCATCCAACGACGCCACCTGGAAGTGCCTGAGTAAAAAGTCGTGGCAGCGCGCCGGTTCGAAACGCCAGGAGGGCGTTTCAGTCATGTGGTGGTGCAATCCATCCTTGAGCTTGAATGTATCGGGGTAGAGCACCTCCGCCGGCTTCAAGCGAGCCACTTCAGCGCGCAGCGTCGAGAAGACATCGCTGCCGGTCAGTTCGGTCGCAGAGAATTCTCCCGTTGAGATATCCGCAAAGGCAATGCCCAGCTTTTCGATCTCGCCATCGGGATTTCCAGGCGCAATGCACATCAGATAATTATTGGCGTCTCCCGGCAGCAAACCCGGCTCTACCACGGTTCCCGGCGTCACCACGCGTACCACCTTGCGTGGGAAAAGCCCCTTGACCGGCTGATCACCCACCTGCTCGCAGATTGCCACATGATAGCCTTTTTCGATCAGGCGCGCCAGGTAGTTTTCCACGGCATGGTAGGGGATGCCCGCCAGCGGCGCGCGCACCCCCTTGGCAACCGGGCGAGAAGTCAATACGATATCGAGTTCTCGCGAAGCGATCTCGGCATCCTGGTCGAAGGTTTCGTAAAAATCACCCAACCGAAAGAAAAGCAGCGTATCGGGATACTGGCGTTTGATTTCCAGGTATTGTTTGCGGATCGGGGTAATATCATCCAGGTTCGACATAATCCAACTCTCAACAGGCAGGAGGCGCCGGCGCCGCCGGCATCTCCAATAATACATCATTCTAAATTGAGCGCATGAATTCGACAAGGATCACAAGAATCATCTTTTGTCATATCGAAAATGTGAACACTATCACGCAAAAATGAGTTGCGTTTCTGCAAGAGTCTGTTATATAATTGAGCTACCATATACGGACGAAAGGAGAAAACAATGGCAAGCGTAACGTATGATCATGTAACAAAAAGATTTGGTGATGTCATCGCGGTCAATGACCTGAACATCCAAATCGAGGACAAGGAATTCCTGGTCCTGGTCGGTCCCTCAGGCTGTGGCAAGACCACTGCCCTGCGTTGTTTAGCTGGATTGGAAGAAGTCACCGAAGGTCGCATCCTCATCGGCGACCGGGTGGTCAACGATGTCGCCCCCAAAGACCGCGATATCGCCATGGTGTTCCAATCGTACGCCCTTTACCCGCACATGAGCGTCTATGACAACATGGCTTTTGGGTTGAAGCTGCGCAAGACTCCTAAAGAAGAAATCAAGCGCCGTGTGCAGGAAGCAGCCGAGATGCTTGGCATCGAAAACCTGCTCGACCGCAAGCCCCGCCAGCTTTCTGGTGGTCAGCGGCAGCGCGTGGCGGTTGGACGTGCCATCGTGCGCGAGCCGAAAGTTTTCCTCTTCGACGAGCCTCTCTCCAACCTGGACGCCAAGCTGCGCGTCGAAACCCGCGCCAACATCAGCAAACTGCACCAGCAGCTTGCTACCACCTTCATTTACGTGACCCACGACCAGGTTGAAGCCATGACCATGGCGTCTCGCATCGCCGTCATCAACAAGGGCGTCCTGCAGCAGATCGACACCCCGCAGCACCTGTATGATTATCCCGATAACCTGTTTGTCGCCGGCTTTATCGGTTCGCCTGCCATGAACTTCTTCAAGGCTAAGCTGGTCAAGGGCGACGGCAAGCTGTATGTGGACGGGGGTTCCTTCCGAGTCCAGGTTCCACCCAGCAAAATGAACGCTTACATGGGTTACGAGGGCAAGTCGGTCATCCTGGGCATCCGACCGGAGGACATCTTCCATCCCGATTACACCGTGCCCGATATCTTCTCGCAGCCCGTGGAAGGCACCATTGACGTTACCGAGTTGATGGGCAATGAAATCTTCCTGTACGTTACAGTAGGCGAACATAACTTTGTAGCGCGCGTCGACCCGCGCTCCAAGGTGAGCATGGGAGAGAAATCACAGGTGATCTTCAACATGAACAACATGCACCTGTTCGACATCGATACCGAGCGCGCCATCCGATAAGCGTTTGGCTTTGGTTTATGACCTCTCCCTGGAACACTCGCTCTGGCTAACGCCAGTTTGAGCTTTACAGGGAGAGATTTTTTGAGAAACCGTAAAGCGAGGCGGCAGATAAACACCGGGTGAAAGTTCCCGACGCCCCTTTCAAATAAAGCAGGAAATGACTCAAGCAGGAGGGACTGACCGCCTTTGCCATGTAGCCTGCTGAGCGGTTTTGATTTTTATGTGGAGTGAAACGAAATGACAAAAACCCATACCCTGGTATTAGTCCGTCATGGCGAAAGCATTTGGAATCTCGAAAACCGCTTTACCGGCTGGACTGACGTGGGCTTGACCCCTAAAGGCGAACAAGAAGCCCATACGGCTGGCAAATCGCTCAAAGAAAACGGCTTTGTCTTCGACCTGGCATACACCTCCGTATTGCGCCGATCGATTAAAACCTTGTGGATCATCATGGAAGAGATGGGCAACGAGTGGATTCCCGTCTATCGCGCCTGGCAGCTCAATGAGCGGCACTATGGCGCGCTGCAGGGGCTGAACAAAGCCGAAATGGCGCAGAAATTCGGTGAAGAACAGGTGAAGCTCTGGCGGCGCAGCTACGATGTCCCGCCGCCGCCTTTGGACTGGGATGACCCCCGCCATCCCCGCTTCGACCCGCGCTACGCCAGTTTGACCAAGGAACAGCTTCCTTCATCCGAATGCCTGAAGGACACCGTCAACCGAATGCTCCCTTACTGGCACAGCACCATCGCCCCCACGGTCAAATCAGGGCAGCGCGTGCTGGTGGTGGCGCACGGCAACAGCCTGCGCGCCCTGGTCAAGTACCTGGACAACATTTCTGACCAGGACATTGTCGGGTTGAACATTCCCACCGGCATCCCCCTCATCTACGAGCTGGACGCAGACCTGCGCCCGTTGAACCATTACTACCTGGCGGACGAGGAAACCGTCAAAGCCGCCGCCCAGGCTGTCGCCAACCAGGGCAAGGCAAAGTAACTAACGTTCGAACCAAGTCAAGAGGCGCGGCGATCTCAACCATGCCATCCGCGGCATTGGTGAGGCGCTGTGCCTTTTTCTATTTACGCTGCTCAATCGCCGCCGCGCCAAGCCCTTCTGTCAACATCATCCACCAGGGGACTGAGCTTTAGCGGCTCACTTCTTTGACCTGTCTCCAAACAGCGCCATCGCCAGCGCCCCCAGCGCCGCCGAGATCACCCCTACTGCCAGGAAGGTATCCCGCCAGAAGCGCTCAGGGAAGAGCCGGATGAGCGTATCGCTGTAGTAGAACGTCCAGGTGCCCGACTCGAAGAACACCTGGTGAAAGAAAACGAAGATCACCCCAAAGGAGACCAACACAAACAGCACGATTGCCGCAATCAACGCCAGCGTCAGCTTGCCGCCGCGCACCCACCCTTTACGGTAAGCTTCCCACCAACCACCTTGCCGCGCCCAAACGCCCAACCCTGCCAGCAGCAACACCCCCGCCAATAGCACCCGCATCGCGCCGCGCACCACCAGCTTGACATCTAGCATGTGCTTCAGCTCACGGTCATTATAGAGCCGGGTGCAATCCTCCATAAACTGGCAGGAAAAATCGGGCGCCTGCTGACCCGCCGGAAAGCGCAGGTCTCCCAGGAAGGATATATCGGCATCGTTGACCAGATAGGCGATGGCGATTTTGGAATACTTCAACCGTTCTTCAAGGGTAAAGCCATAAGGGTCAGCCGGGAAGCTGGGCGTTCGGTACTCGAATTCCACATACCAGGGATTCATCAGCAAGCGAACCGCTGCCAGCACCAGCACCACCGGCACAATCAGGCTGACCAGCCAGGCTAATATTCTTTGGTAAAAAGGCGAAATCCTCATCATGTCTCCTTCTACGATTTCCATCCTTTCACATCCTGCTGGCAAAACCTAGTGCAGGTCTTCCACATCGCCTGACAGGACAAAGCTCAACACCATGTTGTTGGTAATCCACTCGATGGGCGACCAGTCATCGCTGAAAACCCGGCTGATGGGAGCAATCGGCTGCATATTCATGATTGCCGTTTTCAACGCCTCCAGGAGCATTGGATGTGCTCCCCGTAAGCGCAGGTCCTCATAATTCAGGTAAAGGTTTCCGATGGCAGTAGGCTGCATCGTCGCATAGACGATCGAGTTGAAGGAATTCGGAACGTCCATGACGTACACCGAGGGGAACACTGCCTGCATCGTCCCTGCCAGACCATCCACCAGGCGCCGGTCGGAGGGCGAACGCCCAACGTTGATGACTGCCACGCCGTCGTCGGTCAGGCGATCCCGCACCAGTTGAAAAAATTCGATGGTGGTCAGGTGCCAGGGGATGTAAGGAGGGTGGTAAGCGTCAATCTCGATAATCGAATAGCGCCGCGCCGATTGTTCCAGCCCCCAGCGCCCATCCTGGGGGATGGCTTGCAGGTTTGGGAGCGTCATGTCGAAATATCGCTGCCCCACCTCGATGATCTTCGGATCGATCTCGAACCCATCGATCGGGACAGGACCAAAGACCGCCGTCGCCTGGCGAGCTGAAGTGCCCGCTGCCAGCCCAACGATGGCGATGCTCTCAACAGGCTGCGGTGAAACCGGCGGCGCGTTGAAGAACGGCGCTGCTAAGAACTGCTCCCAGGTGCCCGCATAGGCAAGCTGCGTCGGGTGCCAAACCGAGTGAATTCCCTGACCTTCGTTCAGGCGCAGCAGGCGGTATCCGTTATATTCCAACACCTGGATATAGTTGTACGCCGATTCCGTCTCGTAAATCTGCCCGGCGGTCTTCTTGATGGGCGACCCTGCGCCAATGACACCCGCCAGAATCAGAATGATGGGCATCCAAAGGTAGGTCAAGGCGCTGCGCTTGCTGCCAGATCGCCACAAGCCCACCAGCGCCACCGTCACCAGGAAAAAGCTGAAGAATACGAACGTGCGCGCCGTGCCAATCAACGGGATGAAAACCAATACCGGCAGGAAGGTGCCAATGAAAGAGCCAAGCGTGGAAATGGCGTAAATTTCGCCGGCGATGCTGCCGGTGTGGCGGGCGTCCTTGACTGCCAGCCGGATGGCGAAAGGTGAAATCGTCCCCAAAAGCGTCACCGGCAGGCTGAACAGCACCAGCATCGCGGTAAAGGAGCCGAACAAAATCCCCACCTGAAGCTGGTCAAAGGCGTCTGCCGCCAGCCACAAGACTGGTCGCGACGCCAGCGGAATCAACCCGCTCAGGAACGCTCCCCATGCCAGCACAGTGAACATGGTTTGTGGCCGAGGCGAGCGGTCTGCCCAGCGCCCTCCGACGAAATAACCCGCCGTCAGGTAGATCAAGATCAAGCCGATGATGCTTGCCCACACCAGGTTGCTGGTGCCAAAGACGCTGCCCAGCAGCCGCGACGCCGACAATTCGATTGCCAGCGTGGTCATCCCGGATACAAACACAGTGAAATACAGATAACGGTTCATCAAAACAGGGGGGATTATATCCTAGTTTGGCACCCGGCATTGCCCCAATCCTTCCCCCTAAGTATAATTGCGCTATTGATTCCACAAAGGTGCTGACAATATGCAAAAACAATTTTGGACTAGAAGGGATTTTAAAATGCTCAAGGAATTCAAAGAATTTGCCCTCAGAGGCAATGTCATCGACCTGGCAATAGGCGTGATCATCGGCGGCGCTTTTGGTAAAATTGTCACCTCGTTCGTCAACGATATCATCATGCCCCCTATCGGACTGTTGCTGGGCAACGTAAACTTTACCAACTTGTTCATTACGCTGAAGGGCGAGAAATACGCCACCCTGGCAGATGCCGCAGCCAACGGCGCGGTTACCTTGAACTATGGCGTCTTCATCAATACGGTAGTGGACTTCCTGATCGTGGCATTCGTCATTTTCATTGTCATCAAGCAGATCAACCGCCTCAGGAGACAACCCGAACCGGCGCCTGCCGTCCCTACCACCAAGGAATGCCCTTACTGCTATTCCACCATCGCCATCAAAGCCACCCGCTGCCCAAACTGCACGTCGGAGCTAAAGTAGTCAGGAGTTTGAATGCAAGAATCTTATACCGGTACAGAAATTCGCCAGACGTTTGTTGATTTCTTCATAAGCAAACTGCACACTTTTGTGCCATCCTCCTCCCTCGTCCCGGGCGGAGACCAGACGTTGCTCTTTACCAACGCCGGGATGGTGCAATTCAAGGATGTCTTCCTGGGGACCGACAAGCGTCCCTACACGCGCGCCGTGAACTCTCAGAAGTGCATGCGCGTGGCAGGCAAACACAACGACCTGGAAGATGTCGGGCGCGACGATACCCACCACACCTTCTTCGAGATGCTCGGCAACTGGTCATTTGGGGATTATTACAAGGAGGAGGCGATCGCCTGGGCATGGGAGCTGCTGACCGAGGTCTGGAAACTGCCCAAGGAAGCGCTGTGGGCGACTTGCTTTCGAGACGATAAAGGCGACATCCCCCAAGACGATGAAGCCGCAAACGCCTGGAGAAAAACCGGAATGTCGCCGAATCATATCCTCTTCTTTGGGCGCAAGGATAACTTCTGGGAAATGGCTGAAACAGGTCCCTGCGGACCCTGCAGCGAAATTCACATCGACCGCGGTCCAGAATTTTGCAACAAGCAAGGCGTCGTCGGGCACACCTGCCAGGTCAATGGCGATTGCGCCCGTTTCCTGGAACTCTGGAACCTGGTGTTCATTCAATACAACCGCACCGGACCTATGACCCTCGAGCCATTAGCCGCCAAGCACGTAGACACCGGCATGGGCTTAGAGCGCATCGTCTCTGTGCTGCAAGGGACGACATCCAACTACCGCACCGACCTTCTCTTTCCACTGATCAAAGCCACCCAGGCGCTGACGGGTCATTCGGATGATGAACGGGATGCCAACTTCACCCCTTACCGGGTCATAGCCGACCACGCCCGGGCGGCTGCCTTTTTGATTGCCGATGGAGTTGTCCCTGGCAACACCGGCAGGAACTACGTTTGCCGCATGATCATCCGGCGGGCGGCGCGTTTTGGGACCAAAATCGGTCTGGACGAACCCTTCCTGGCAGTAATCGCCGAACAGGTCATCCAGCTTTACGGCGGCTTCTACCCTGAACTGGAGAGACACCGCGCAGCGATTTTGGACAGCTTGACGCGGGAAGAGCGCCGTTTCCAGCGCACCGTCGAAGCCGGCGTTGCCCGCCTGGATCAATTGCTGACCGACCTCAAGGTCAGCGGCGGCAAAGTATTGCCGGGCAATCAGGCTTTCGCCCTGTATGCCACCTATGGGCTTCCACTCGAAATCACCCGCGACATTGCTCAGGAGCAAAATCTCGAAGTGGATGTGCAGGGATTCCAGCAGGCGATGGAAGAGCACCGCCTGTCATCCGGCGCTGGCGAGGCATTTGGCGAGTTGGGCGGCGATGACGTTGCCGTGTACCGGGAGATTCTGAGTCGATTGCAGGCTGCCGGCGAGCTGCCGCCCGAAGGGGTAGGATACGATCCGTATAGCTCCCTGGAGGTAGAAGGCGCCGTCCTGGCGCTGGTGCGCAACGGAGAAAGCATCTTCCAAGCCTCTGTTGGCGATGAAGTCGAAGTCGTTTTGCCGCACACCTGCTTTTATGTCGAAGCTGGCGGGCAGGTATCCGATACCGGTTCCATCGTCTCCGAAGACCAGCCGGAGTGGGAGATCAGCGTCATTGATATGCGCAAGCCAGCCGCCGGGGTGATCACCCACGTCGGTAAAGTCGTGCGCGGCGCTCCCAAGGTGGGCGATCTGGTGGTTGCCAGGGTCGATGAAATGCGCCGGCGGGACATCATGCGCAATCATACAGCCACCCACCTGCTGCACGCCGAACTGCGCGCCGTCCTGGGCGAGCACGTCCGCCAGGCTGGTTCACTGGTCGCGCCTGATCGGCTGCGCTTCGACTTCACTCACCCTGAAGCCGTCACACCCGAGCAGCTCGAGCGCATCGAAGCTGGCGTCAACCGCAACATCCTGGGTAATTATTACCTGAATATCACTTATAAACCGCTGCAGCAAGCCATCCAGGAGGGAGCGATGGCGCTGTTCGGCGAAAAATACGCCGCCACCGTGCGCACGATTGCTATTGGAGAGGAGCAGTGGCTCTCCTACGAGCTGTGCGGCGGCACACACGTGGCTGAAACGGGCGACATTGGCTTGTGCCTGATCACCTCAGAAGGCAGCGTGGCATCGGGCATCCGCCGCATCGAAGCCGTGACCGGCCGCGGCGCCTACGAGCTGGTGCAGAAACGCCTGCGCACCTTGAGGGAAACCGCCGCCGTCCTGGATAGCAGCATGGAAGAAATGCCGCAGCGCGCCCAGGCGCTCATCGAAGACCTCACCGCAGCCCGCAAGCAAATTGCCGCCTTGCGCCGGGAGATTGCCATGTCCAATTTTGCCAGGCTGCTGGAGAGCGTTCCCCAGGTTGCCGGCGTCCCGGTTCTGACGGCAGAAATCAACGGGGCAGACGTCGATATCCTGCGGCAGCTCACCGACCGCTTCAGGCAGCGTTATCCGAGCGGCGTGGTCGTGCTGGGCAGTGTGCACGAAGGTCGCCCTCTGCTGATTGCCGCCGTCACCGATGATCTGGTCAAGCGCGGCTTGCATGCTGGCGAGCTGGTCAAGTTTGCTGCCGCTCCGCTGGGCGGCAGCGGCGGCGGGAAACCAACGCTGGCGCAGGCTGGCGGCAGAGACGCCGATCAGCTTGGCGCTGCGCTGGAAGCGGCGCGGGAATGGGTGAGGCAAAAGATGGCGTAAGTCCGCCAGATTCGCTACAGCCGCCCCTGCGATGAAGACCCAGGTCATTCAATTAGAACCGCACGATGATGTCATCTCGACCCGCGATAAAATGGGCTGGGATAAGACGGGGCGCATCCTGCTCGTCTTGCCGCATAAAGGCGGAGTGCTCAACCGCAAGCTGGACCTGGTGCTCTTGCTGCGGCACAGCTTCAATCTGGGCGCCCAACTGGCTCTGGTGACCACAGACGAGGACATTCGCTATGAAGCCAAAAAGCTGCACATCCCGGTCTTTGAATCCACGCGCCAGGCTCAGTCCACCCGCTGGCGGACAGCGGTCTGGCGCCGCTCGCGCTCCTTTCGGCGCAACCCTCAACCGGACCTGGAACAGCTCAAGGTGCAGACCCATCCTCAACCCAACCGCTGGGAAAGCCACCCGGCGGTGCGCGTTGTTGCCTTCAGCCTGAGCATCGCCGCCGTGCTGGCAATCCTGCTGTTTATCCTCCCAGGCGCCAGGATCGAATATAAGCCCGAGACAATCGAACAATCCGTCCAGGCGCCGGTGAAAGCAGGAATCAACCACTCCCTGGCGCCTGAACCGGGCAGCCTGCCCGCCTATCTCAGGACCATCCAGGTGGAAGGGCGCAGCAGCATCACGGCGACAGGAAAAACCACGCTGCCCATCAAACCTGCCGAAGGCGAAGTCATGTTCACAAACCTGACCGACCAACCTGTGACCATACCGGAGGGCACGGTGGTCAGCACGATAGGACCCAACCCGGTGCGTTTTGTCGTCACGCGTGAAAGTAAAGTATGGGCAGGAGCGGGGCAAACCAGGCTGGCGCCGGTAAAAGCGGTAACTTGGGGAGCATCCGGCAATCAGCCGCCCGGCGCAATCCGGGCAATCGAAGGCTCACTGGGTTTGAAACTCAGTGTCAACAACCCCCTGGCAACTCAAAAAGGGGCTGATACCGTTGTCCCCGCGCCCTCTGGTGAGGACCAGAGGCGTTTATTAAACCAGCTCAAGGAAGAGCTAGGTGAAAGCGCCGCCAGGCAGCTCATGCGCGCTTACCAGGCGCAACCCGAACAAGGCGATTATCCCATCCTGCCCACTTTGCGCCTGTCCAAAATCCTGGTGGAGAGTTACCAGCCTGCCATCGGAGAGCCTGGAACCCGGCTGCAATTGAACTTACGCCTGGAGTTCGAAGTGATGGCTGTCTCCGCCCGGCATCTTCACCAGTTCATGGCAGAAATGCTGGACAGCAGCCTGCCGCAGGGTTTCCAGCCGGCTTCTGATGAGCTGGAAATCACCCACCTGACAACGCCCAAACTCGATGCGCAAGGCAACGCCCAGTGGGAACTGCAGGGCAAACGGACGATCTCTGCGCAAGTCAACCCAGCCGAAATTACCAACCGGCTCATTGGCAGGCGCAAGGAGCAAGCCGCCGCCCTTCTCAGCGATTTGCCCCTTCAAAACGACCTGAAATTGACGGTCTTCCCAGGCTGGCTGCCCTTCATGCCTTTCTTTCAAGCCCGCATCCAGGTTCAAAATCTGGCGGATGCGCCTACTCCTTGAGGTGCTGAGACGGATGGCTCGCATCCTTGCTGTCGATCCAGGGGAAAAGCGCCTGGGAATTGCAATCAGTGATCCCTCGGGAATGATCGCCACGCCGCTTGCCATTTTAGAGCACAAGTCCAGGCTCATCGATGCCGCTGTCATTGCCTCATTGGCTGAGGAACACCAGGCAGTGAAAATCATCGTCGGACATGCCCTGGGTGATGAGAACCAGCCTACCCCCCAAAGCCGCCGCGCAGAACGCCTGGCGCAGGCTATTCAACGGCAGACCTCTGTGACGGTTGAACTGTGGGATGAAAGCGGAAGCACACAAGCCGCCCGGCAGGCGCATATCCTGATGGGAGCGTCACGCCGCAAGCGCCTGCAACGCGGTCATGGTCACCTGGACGACCTGGCAGCCACTTATATCCTCCAGACTTATCTGGATAGTCAAGCGAGATAACCATGTCCAGCCGCCCTGTCCGCTCATCGCTTTTCGGAACCTGCCTGCTGTCGCTGCTCGCCGGCGTAGCGTTATTCACTGTCCTGATCGCATCCTGGGCGACCAGCGTGCCCGAGCGCGCCCGCCGCCAATTCGGCGAGCCCAGCGCGCGGCTGAGCCTGGCGCAACGATATATACTCGCCGCCACCTTGCTTTGGAAGTCACAAGCGCTCCAGCAGCCTCTCGACCCGGCAGCCGAAAGCGTCACCTTCAAAGTGGCGCTGGGCGAATCCACGAACGCGATCATTGGGCGCTTGTGGGAGCAGCGCTTGATCGCCGACCCAGGAGCGTTTCGCGCTTATTTGCAATATGCCGGCTTGGATACCAGCATCCAGGCAGGCGACTACCAGCTCAGCGCAGCAATGAGCGCCATCGAAATTGCCCAGGCGATTCAAGATGCCACTCCCGCGCAGATAACCTTCGTCATCCTGGATGGATGGCGCATCGAGGAAATTGCCGCTTCTTTACCCACCTCTGGACTGAGCTTCAGCGCCGAAGCGTTCCTTTCAGCGGCTTCCGTTCATCCCGCTGACATTGGCTTCATCACGGAAATACCTGCGCAAGCCAGCCTGGAGGGATTCCTGTTTCCCGGCGCTTACCAGGTGCCGCGGGAGATCACCGCGCCAGACCTGATTCACCTGGCGCTGGAGCGGTTTCAGGAAAACCTTTCCTCGGAACTAAGGAGCGGTTTTGTCAATCAGGGGCTGTCGCTCTACCAGGCGGTTATCCTGGCTTCCATCATTGAACGTGAAGCCGTGGTCGAAGAGGAGATGCCCATGATCGCTTCGGTCTTCTATAACCGGCTGGCGGCAGGCATGAACCTGGCATCCGATCCAACCGTGCAATATGCAGTGGGCTATAACGACCTCCAATCCACCTGGTGGACAAATCCTCTCAGAGCAGATCATTTGAAGATCGACTCGCCTTATAATACCTACCTGTATCCTGGCTTGCCGCCTTCTCCCATTGCCAACCCCGGATTGAACGCCCTGCGCGCGACGGCGTTTCCTGCCCAAACGCCTTATTATTATTTCCGCGCCTTATGCGACGGCTCGAACCGGCATGCCTTCGCAGAGACTTACGAAGAACACCTGCGCAACGCATGCCCTTAAAGCTGGCGACCGGGTCTTTGCTCGAATCAAATTTCCCAGTAGTATTGCACCAGCGCTGCCAGATATGGAACGCCGTCGACGTACTCGATCACCGCTACCCAGGTGCGCCAGTTCAATTCTTCTTCCGCAGAAGGGGGCAGGCGGAATAAGGCAAAGTAATTGAAATTGGTGTACTCCGCCGGAACTTTTAGCATGCCTGCCGTGCCGCCAGCAGAGATTCCCGTTTCCAGGACGTTGCAATGACGGGTGTACTCCGCCTGGAATACATCCAGGAGCTTGGGAAGCACCTTCTCCTGGAACGATCCCAGGATAGGCAAGCCGCTGCCATCTTCTGTACCCCAATCGTAATCCACCGTGCTGAAGAAAATGTTCTCGACCACTTCCGGCGAGTCGAAATTAATTGCCGGATTCCACCAATTGTGCCAGATGGTCAATCCATGCAGCGGGCTGATGAGCTGAGACAGCCGTTTGCCATCCTTGTTCTCTAACGCCAGGTCTAAATCGGTCAGCAGCGCTTCCACCCGTTGATCGCTGCAAAAGGCAGCAGCATCGACCTGTTCGGTCACAAATTGCCTGGAAACCCAGCCGGTTATTTCATCATTGACTTTAATCTGAATCCAGGTCTGACCAGCCGCCTCTTCGATTCCCCCTGTTGCCAGCAAATCGCGCGCGAACGGCTCCAGGGTTAAGATGACATCGGCAGACAGCCCAGGCGCTGTACGCAGGTTCAACGCGTCCCCTTCACCTAAGAACGCAACCGCATAGACGCCAGCAGGGACCGGGGCAGGCTGGATGGCTTCAGCGGTGGCAGTCGAGGTTGGCGCACTCGTCAGTGTGACCGTCGGAGGCGGCTGCGTTTTGGCTGCTGGGATGGTCACCTGAGTGCGGGTGGGTTGTAAGACGGTTGCCTCTTTGCTGGCTGAGCGGGTACACCCCGAAACGGTCAGCAAGAGGAACAAACCAAAGACCATTCCAAAGTGACGACGCATGTCTTTCTCCTCCCGAAAGTAGCCGCTAGATCACCGCAGCCGGATCCTCAACCTTGCTTTCTTTGGCGGATGGCTCTTCGCCGTTTGAGTTCTCCGCCTTTTCCTTTCGGCGGGGGCGATAGGGCTTCACCTTCTTTTCCGCCACCGGATTCAACGCCTCTTCTAAAACCTGATCCATATTCTCAACCGGTATGATCTTGAGCTCACTGCGGACACGCTTGGGCACATCCACCAGGTCTTTCATATTGCGCGCTGGCAGGACGACCTTTTTCAAGCCGGCGCGGTGAGCCGCCAAGACCTTCTCGCGGATGCCGCCCACCGGCAAAACCCGCCCCCGCAGCGTGATCTCGCCGGTCATTCCCACATCTTTCTTGACCGCCCGCTCGCTGAAGGCTGACGCCAGGGCAGTGCAGATGGTGATGCCAGCGCTGGGTCCATCCTTCGGGATTGCCCCCTCTGGAATGTGAAGATGAATATCGACGTTTTCATAAACCTCGGTAGGTATGCCCAGTTGCTGCGAGCGAGACTTGAGGTAAGAGAGCGCCGCCTGCGCCGACTCCTGCATGACGTTGCCAATCTGACCGGTAATCTGCATATTCCCCTTGCCCGCCAAGAGCAACACCTCGACCGGCATGATTTCGCCGCCATTTTCTGTCCAGGCAACAGCCGTGGCGACGCCGATTTCATCTTGCCGCTCGGCTTCCAAATCAAAGAACTGCGGCGGTCCCAGGAATTTATCGATCATCCCTGCCGTAATCCGGTGCGGAGCGGGTTTCTTTTCCGCATTCATCCGGGCAATCTTTCGACAGACGCGCCCAATTTCCCGTTCCAGGTTGCGCACACCTGCCTCGTAGGTGTATTCGCGAATCATCCTTTGAAGGGCTTTTTTCTGAAACTGCAGCCTGCCTTCTTCCAAACCTGCTTCTTCCATCTGGCGCGGGATCAAGAAGCGATAAGCGATTTCCAGCTTTTCCTCCTCGATGTACCCTGGAAACTCGATCAATTCCATGCGGTCTAGCAGCGCCAGCGGGATCGTGGCAGTGGTATTTGCCGTCGTGATAAAAATCACCTGCGAAAGGTCATATGCCAGTTCTAGATAATGATCCGAAAAGGAATTGTTCTGTTCCGGGTCGAGAACCTCCAACAGCGCCGAGGCAGGATCGCCGCGGAAATCCTGTCCGAGCTTGTCGATCTCATCCAACATGAACAGCGGGTTGATCGTACCGGCGCGGCGCATGGTCTGCAAGATGCGCCCCGGCAGCGCGCCAATATAAGTCCTGCGGTGCCCGCGAATTTCAGCCTCATCGCGCACCCCGCCCAAGGAGAGGCGGACAAACTTTCGCCCTAAAGCCTCAGCGATCGACTTTCCAAGTGATGTTTTCCCCGTTCCAGGCGGACCGACGAAACACAAGATGGGCTGCTTGGAGCGCTTGGGGTGCAGGCTCTTGACGGCGATGTATTCCAGAATCCGTTCTTTGGCTCGCGGCAGCCCAAAATGATATTGATCCAGCACTTTGGAAGCGTGTTCGACATCCAGGTTGTCTTCGGTCGCCTGCGTCCACGGCAAATCCAGAATCCAATCGATATACGTTCGGATAATGCCCACTTCGGGCGACATGGGAGGCATTTGGGCGAGACGATCGATTTCCTTGAAAGCCCTTTCCTGGACTTCTGCCGGTAAACCAGCCGCTTCGACGCGGGTGCGCAATTCCACCAGTTCGCGCGACCAGGGATCGCTTTCCCCCAGCTCCGTCTGAATCGCCTTCATTTGCTCACGTAAGTAGAACTCACGCTGCGAACGGTCCACCTCATTCTGAGCCCGTGAATGAATCTCATCCTCCAGTTCCAGGACATCGGCTTCCTGCGCCAGCATAGACACCACTTTTTTCAGGCGGTCGCGTGGGTTCAGATTCTGGAGCAACTCCAAGCGCTTCTCCAGCGTTGGGGCGATAGCGGTGGTAATCATGTCTGCCAGCCGCCCCGGCTCTTCGATATTCAGCGCAAACAGGTAAGCCTCTTCAGGCAAGCTGCGGTCGAGCTGCACACAGCGTTCAAACAATTCCAAAGCCGTTCGAATGGTAGCTTCGATTTCACGGTCCTTGGTTATCTTTTCAATGACGGGGCGCGCCCGCGCAATCAGATAAGGCTCAAGCTGCAAAAATTCGACAAGCTGGACGCGGCGCCGGGCTTGAACCAGGGTCGAACTGGAGCCATCGGGCATCTCTAACAACCGACCGACCGCCATCTCCACGCCAATCGGCAGAAAATCGGATAGACCCGGCTCGTCCACCTCAGGATCAGCCTGATTGAGGGCGATCACCGTGCGGTTTTCAGACTGCGACGCCTCGATTGCCAGGAGCGTGGCTTCAGAGTTGATAAAGATGGGCGAAACCATGTGGGGATAGACGACCACATCCCGCAATGGAATCACCGGGGCGATAAAGCAGCCCTCCTTATCCAGCGCGGCATTGGGGACGCGATACAATTCCTCGGTTCTGCGGTGCAGAGCTTCGCCAAACTCATTTTCATCATCTGTAAACCAATCTTTAAAGTCATTATTTCTCATGACTGCTCCAATTCTTCTGCCAGGAAATCCTGGCGCCTGCCGCCACAAAGATACTCCCAGTTACTAAAACGATCGCCTCATGTCCTGCCAGTTTCACTGCGGCTGGTAAAGCATCAGCAATATCAGGAATGATACTCACCTGGCGACCAAATTGATGCACCAACTTTGCCAGCAACTCTGGATCGGCGGCGCGAGGATGAAAAGATTTTACTACGATCACCCGGTTTACCCGAGGGAGTAATTCAAAAAACATTCCCTGGATATCCTTGTCCTCCGAAGCGCCAAACACGAGAATCACGGGCTTACCTGGAAAATAATCATCCAATGCCAGCCTTAACTTGAGCGCAGCGTCACGGTTATGGGCTGAATCCAGAACAATTATAGGGTTGCGGTGGATGATCTCGAACCGACCGGGCCAGGTTGCATTTCGGAAACCTTCCCGGATTTGAGATTCAGTAATTGCCAAACCCTGCGCCCGCGCCACCTGAAGTGTAGCGTAAGCGGTTGCTGCGTTCACCACCTGATGGTAACCCAGCAAGGGAATTTCCAGCCTGGTCGGCTGCCACGCGCCATTTCCAGCCGACTCGATGTAGGCATCGATCATGGGTTGTTCTGAAGCGGACCAGATCATGAAAGTCTGACCATCCAGTGAGCGTGACACAGGCGCAAAGAGATAATCTTTGCCTACCTCATACAATGGCGCGCCTTGCTGCCGCGCCACTCTTTCTACGACCATCCAGGCTTCAACTTCCTGAGGCGATACCACAACCGGTATCCCCGGCTTGATAATTCCAGCCTTCTCGCCAGCGATCTGCGCCAGTGTATTACCCAATACTTGCATATGGTCATAAGATAAAGAGGTGATGACGCTCACGATGGGAAGACAAATGTTGGTGGCGTCCAGCCTGCCGCCCAGCCCCACTTCGATCACGGCGGCATTCACGCCTGAGCGGGCGAAATATTCGTATGCCAGCAGGGTTGTGATCTCGAAAGTGGATAACCGCGGGATCGACTCGATGATGGGTCGCAGTTCGTCCACCAGAGCGACCAAATCGGCATGGGGAATGGGTTGACCGTTGATTTGGATGCGTTCAGCGTAATCTTCCAGGTGCGGCGAGGTATATAAGCCAACCCGGTAATGCGCCGCTTGCAAGGCGCTGGCGCATAGCGCCGAGACGGAGCCTTTCCCTTTCGTTCCGGCGACGTGGATGATCGGATAGGCGCGTTCCGGATTGCCAAGCTTCTCCGCCAATTGGCGCACGCGTGCAAGGTCAAACTGGCTCGGGTCGAATTGCGCGCTGTGCACCAAGCTGAAATCGACGAAGCTGTACAGATAGTCAAGCGTTTTTTGATATTGAGCTTCAATGTCTGTCATGGTTGGAGGATTGTACACTTATGATGGATGATATGCAAGACATTTTAGCTTGCTTTTTTACCGGTCATTCAGTATGATTGTCACCTGTTATGAACTTCACACAAGTTTTGCGGAAGTTTATCCGCTGGGTAATGGCTTTTCTCAAAATCATCGCCGTCCTGGGCTTGCTGTCGCTGGTCTTACCCAGGCTGATCACGGCAATTCATAGCGCTTCTCGAATTTTTGCCGTCACCGAAAGTCCCCCGGCTGATGTGGCAATCGTCTTTGGCGCTGGATTGAGATGGGATGGCACGCCATCTCCGGTTTTACGAGACCGCGTCAGGACAGCGGTGGAGCTGTTCTTTGCTGGCAAAGTGAAAAAACTACTGCTGAGCGGCGACAATCGCTTTGTAGACTACAACGAACCAGGCGCTATGCGGGACTACGCGCTGGCGCTGGGCATGCCCGAAGAACACATGGTGCTGGATTACGCCGGCAGGCGCACCTATGACACCTGTTACCGGGCGAAGGCAATCTTTGGCGTCACCAGCGCCATCCTGGTGACGCAAGAATTTCACCTGCCTCGCGCCCTGTACACATGCCAGATGCTGGGGCTGGATGCTGTCGGCGTCGCCGCAGACCAAAGGCGATATGGGGTGATCTCGCGCCTGATCTGGAATAGCCGGGAGCTATTTGCCACGCTGACTGCATTTTGGGATTTGCACATCGCCCATCCCTTGCCTGTCCTCGGCAAGTACGAGCCCATTCAACTAGATTAACCCTATTTTTCGAGGCAAATGATGTTACGAGAAGAAGCGCTTTCCATCGTGCACGAGTTCGTTAGGAATGAAAACCTTGTCCGGCACATGCTGGCTGTGGAAGCAGCCATGCGCTTTTACGCCGAACGGTATTCGGAAGAAGTCGAAACCTGGGGAATGGCGGGTTTGCTGCACGATTTCGATTGGGAGATTCATCCCACGCTGGAAAACCATCCCCAGGCAGGCGCTCCCCTTCTCAGAGAACGGGGCGTGCCGGAGATCATCATTCGAGCCATTTTGAGCCACGCTGATCATACAGGTGTGCCGCGGCAGTCTTTGATGGAAAAGGCGCTTTACGCCTGCGATGAAATCACGGGCTTGATCACCGCCGTGGCGCTGGTCAGACCGTCACGCGCGCTCCATGACCTGGAAGTTTCCTCGGTGAAAAAGAAATGGAAAGACCGCGCCTTTGCCGCTGGAGCGAACCGAGAAGAAATCGAACGGGCAGCGCAGGAATTTGGCGTCGAACTATGGGAACATATGGGAAATGTCATCCAGGCAATGCGCCGAATTGCGCCCGAACTAGGGTTGTAGGAGGCGCCTTGGCGAGTCTGCCGCGAGAACGCCGCTGATGTAGCCGCTCACCAGGGGGTTGACGAACTGCAAATAGTATAATAAACTATACGCAAATACTATACGCAATTCCCTTTCGGAGCAGCGCACATGAGCGATGAAACCCCCATAAAAACCACCGCGCACCTGTCTGCCACGACCCCCTTAGGTCCGGCGCTAAAAGCCTGGGGCTACTACCTCGAAGATCAGGCAAATTCGCTGCATACCGTCAAAGCTTTTTCTGGCGATCTGCAACTCCTGGCGGCTTACCTGCCCCCTGACAGAACCATTGGCAGCATCACGACGAATGACCTGAACAATTTCCTCCATTGGATGCAAACCAATCGCGGCGTCCCCTGCAGCCCCAAAACCCTCTCTCGGCGGATTACCTCGCTAAAAGCTTTTTTCCGATGGCTCAAGAAATACGGCGTCATCCTGCTGGATCCGGCTGAAAAGGTCTTGCAAAGGTCGGTCATCAGTCCGATTCCTGTGGTGTTGACCGAGCAGGAAGTCCAGGCTGCCTTGAAGGCGGCAGGCAAGCACCGCCTGGGCAAAAAGCCAGATGCCCGCCCTTATACCCTGCTCTCGCTGCTGCTCCACACGGGCATCAAGAAAAGCGAGTGCCTGGCGCTCAGCCCCAACCACATAGACCTTGACGCTCCCGGCGGACCCATCCTATTCGTCCGCTACGCCAACCCGCAGAACCGCTATAAAGAACGCAAAATCGCGCTGCCGGCAGATTGGGTCGAGGCATATCGCGAATATCAGGCGCAATACAGCCTGACCGATCGCCTCTTCCCCTGGTCGCCGCGACGGCTGGAGTACCTGCTCGAAGACATTAGCGAGGAAGCCAACCTGGATAAGCACATTTCGTTTGATATGTGCCGCTGGACCTGCGCTTTAATGGATTGGAAAGCCGGCATCGACCCCACAAAAATACGCCAGAAGCTGGGAATTTCCAAAATTCAATGGCGTGAAGTTTCCATGAAGCTGGAACAGTTGGCGGCAAGCAGTTGACCGTCTGCCAATCGTTCCAGACATAAAACTTATCGTGAAATTATTCCACCTCGCGGTTGACGACCAGGTGCGCCGCGCGCCTGGTTTGGTCTGTAATTCGGTAAGCGTGATGAATCGTATAACCCGGAATCCAAACGACATCCTCCTGGCTACACACCAGTGGGTAGTCGGCTCTCGCCCGGCGCGGCAGTTTGACGTTCATCATGTAGTCGCTGACTTTCACTGAGCCATGAGCCATGCCCAATGGCTGAATGCGGTCGCCAGGCAGACGGCGTCGCACGGTCAATGGGAAAACCAACCGGTCAGCGTCTAACCATGCCTGGTAAGCATCTGGATTTTGCTGGAATGCCTGGAATTGTGGGCGGAAATCGCTTGTTTCATGCAGGCTCAAACGCCAGCCTGCAGCTCGTATTTCACAGGTTTTCCCCCTTTCCAACTGCAAGGCTTCTGCCGGTGATACAAGCCACCCAAGCACAGGCAACTGAGCGCCCCCTTCAGCCAGCCAAGTGAATTCTGCCTCGTTGAAGATGCGGATGCCAGCCGCCAGATCCACCTGGCGTTCGGGGTTTCCTCCTGCCAGGAAGTTTACGGCGCGCTCGACCACTTGAAACGTAATATCCCGTAATCCAGGCTTTATCAAAGCGATCGCTTTGCGAATCAGGCGGCGCTGCATCCCAAGCGGCAACCCTTGCAGGTCTGGACGCCGGAACCCAACGAAACCAGGACCTCGAAAAGACGCAATCCTCTGCCAGGTCTGATTGACCAGCTCGACCAGGAGCGGTTCTTCGTATTGAAGAATGTTTGCCAGGTTCAGGATGTGAGCATCGATGCCGCGATTGTAAGTCCTCAAGTAAGGAAGCAGTTCATGCCGAAGCCGATTGCGAAAATACGTTTGATCCAGGTTGCTTGCATCAGTGACAGGGTGCAAGTCGTTTTCCTGGCAATATGCCAGGATTTCTTTACGGGAAATGCCCAGCAACGGTCGCACGAGGGGAATTGCCTCGCTCCAGGCATTTGGGAGCTGGCGGTAAGGCATCCCTCGCAGCCCTTCCATGCCGGCGCCGCGCAGCCAATGCATCAAGATTGTTTCGACTTGATCATCTGCCGTATGGGCGACCAGGACAGCCTGTGCATTCCTGCGGGATGCCTCGGTAAACAGGAATTGGTAGCGGACCTCGCGAGCAGCTTCTTCGATGGAGAGCGAATGCGCAGCCGCGTAGCTGCGCACATCAACTTCCTTGCAGGTGAATTCGAGACCAAATTGCCGTGAAAGCCCTTCTACGTAAAGGGCATCATTCGCCGATTCAGGGCGCAGCTTGTGATTCAGGTGCGCCACGACCAGGGAATAACCGCTGCGATGCAGCGCATCGAGCAGGCAGACGCTATCAGGTCCTCCAGAAACACCAATGACTGAGATTCTGGTAGAATCAAGCCAGCATCCGTGTTGGAAAATTTTTTGCAGTTTCTTGAGCATAGACATCAGAATTATAGTCGAGAAATACTTGCCTGTATTCAAGCTTTGTGCTAGACTGATTCCAGGCGTTATGCATCTGCGGAGAGTCCTATGGCTGAGAAAATCCTAGTCGTCGATGATGATGTTGACACCCTGAGACTTGTCGGCTTAATGCTCCAAAGGCAGGGGTATCAAATAGTAGCAGCCAGTAATGGTCATCAAGCCTTGGCGTTAGCGCAGGCGGAAAATCCGGACTTGATTCTGCTGGATGTCATGATGCCTGACATGGACGGCTACGAGGTGACCAGGCGCTTGCGCGCAGAAGCCGCCACCAGCACAACGCCGATCATCATGTTCACCGCGAAATCCCAGCTTGATGACAAAGTTGCAGGGTTCGACGCTGGCGCCGATGACTATCTGACCAAACCTACCCAGCCGCGCGAGCTTTTTGCTCATGTGAAAGCGGTCCTGGCGCGGACCACAAAAGGCAAACCCATCAGCGCCGAACCAGCGAGCAAGGAAAAAGGATATGTGTTAGGCGTCCTGGCAGCCAAAGGCGGTTTGGGCGTGACGACTCTCGCCCTCAACCTGGCTGTTTGTCTGCGCATCCGCACGCGAAAAGATGTTATCCTGACCGAAATCAGACCTGGCGAGGGCAGCCTGGCATTGGAATTGTCGTACCTGCATCCCGAAGGTTTCAGCCGCCTGTTGCAGCGCAAGCCTGACGAAGTGACCATCACTGATGTTGAAAATGAATTGATTCTGCACAAGTCCGACATTCGCTTATTGCTTTCCTCTTACCACCCTAACGATGTCAAGAATGAAGTTCTGGTCGATCGTTACGAAAGCATCGTACGACACCTGGCGTTTTTAGGAGATTACATTCTGCTTGATTTAGGACCAGGACTGTCATCCTTGAATGACCGCATGATCAGCCTGTGTGACGAAATAGTCATCGTCTTAGAACCCGTACCTCACACGGTGATGCGCACGCAACTGCTGGTAGATGAGTTGCTCACCAAAGGCTTTGGAGAGGGCAGGCTCAATGTCGTCTTGTACAATCGGCTTCGTTCTGAAATGATGCTGACCATGCCGCAGGTTCAACAGCAATTCAAGCACCCCATCTCCGTGGTATTCACACCAGCGCCCGAATTGGCTTACCAAAGCTCGAAGAACAACATGCCCCTGGTGCTGTTGAATCCCGACAACTTAGTCACGCAGCAATTTGCCAAACTGGCAGAGATTGTAACCAAAAAGAGTGTCCGTGTCCGGGAATGAACCGCAATTACGACCTGGTAGAGCACTACCAACGCTTGCTTGAAACCTCGCGAGACCTGGTTTCGACGCTGAACATCAACGAGCTGCTCAACCGAATCGTCACGGCTGCCAGAGACCTATGCTATGCTGAGGCAGCTTCGATCATGCTGTACGACGAAAATCGTAAGGAGCTTCGCTTCGAAGCCTCGACCAATATGGAAAGCCCCTTGATGAGCGGCTTCAGTGTTCCGGTAGATTCGAGCATTGCGGGGTGGATCGTTACCCACCGCCAGCCGGTCATCCTTAGCGACGCCCAAAAGGACGAACGGCATTATGGCGTGGTCGGGGAAGCGGTCAACCTGCCCACAAAAACCCTGCTGGGCGTGCCCCTGGTCTCCAAGGACAAGGTCATCGGCGCGCTGGAAGCGATCAACAAACGAGAGGGTGAATTCACCGCTGAAGACCAGGACCTGTTAACCGCCTTAGGCGCACAAGCTGCCATCGCAATCGAAAACACTCGCCTGTTCCAGCAGTCCGACTTGATCGCAGAGCTGGTCCATGAACTGCGCACGCCGCTCGCTTCCCTGGGAACAGCCGTCCACCTGCTCGAACGCCCCGAATTGCCTGCAGAGCAGCGCAACCGCTTCATGCGCATCCTCCGCGATGAAATCGCCCGCCTTTCGGATCTGGCAACCACCTTCCTGGATCTTTCGAAACTGGAGTCGGGGCGTGTGCAGTTTCACCCAGAAAAGTTCGACCTCAAGCCCCTGGTGATGAATTGCCTGGACATCATGCAGAACCGGGCGTCGGAAAAGGGACTGCAAGTTTCAGTCGAAATACCAGATAATCTCCCGCCTTTGATCGCCGATCAGGATAAGATCAAACAGGTTATCTTGAACCTGCTCTCCAATGCCATCAAGTACAACTACCCGGGCGGCAAGGTTCAGGTCGCTTGCAGACAGGCGGATAAAGAATCTATCCTCTCGGTGCAAGATACCGGTCCCGGCATCTCCGAGGAGAACCTAAGGCGACTTTTCGAAAGATTTTACCGGGTGCCTGGCACGGAGAAAATGGCTCAAGGGACCGGGCTGGGCTTGTTGATCTGCAAGCGCATCGTCGAGGCGCACGGCGGACGCATCACAGTCGAAAGCCAGGTGAACCAGGGAACGACCTTTTCGATTCACCTGCCGATCAAAGCAGGATAAAACGGTCAGCGCGCTCCCCGGCGACCAAATTGCTTTTCCAGCAAGTCCACCGAAAGGTGAATCATCGTCGGACGACCATGCGGACAGGTGCGCGGCGACTCGCATGACTCCAGGTCAGAAATTAAAGCCTGCTGTTCTGAGGGGGACAACACCTGCCCCGCTTTGACGGCTGCGCGTTTACAGATGCGCGCCACCAGCCGCCTCTCAGTTTCGCCTTGCAAAGGCGTTTCATCCTCCTCGAAATCCTCCACCAGCGCCTTTAGCGCCGCCGCCGGTTCCATCGTAGCCAGGAGCTGAGGCATTGTCCGTATCAAGAAAACCCGTGGACCAAACAATTCCACCTGAAAGCCGAGGCTCTCTAAGAAAGGCAGCCTGGAACTCAGCAAACTGGCTGCTGCGGGTGAGACCTCAACGGTCACAGGCTGCAGCAAAGCCTGCGCTGGCAAGGCAGCGCCTGGGGCGCGCCCTTGCCATTGCGACATCAGTTTCTCGTACAACACGCGTTCATGGGCGGCGTGCTGGTCGATCAGGTATAAGCCGTCCGGACCTTCAGCGACCAGGTAAGCGGCAGCGATCTGTCCAATCAAACGCAAGATAGGCTTGCTAAAGGGCGACGGAAGTGCAGCCGTTGACGGTTTTTCTATTAGCTCAGGTGTCTCAGGCTGTCCAGAACCTGCCTGTTCAGAGGTGGCTGCCATCTCCCATGCCAACCCTGGTTGGCGGGGCTGACGGGCTGTCTCTACATTGCCTGACCAGGATAGCGCCGGCGCGCCGACCTCCGGAACCGGCGTGTGCGCCAGCAAAGCTCTGCGAACAGCGCGCTGGACGGCGCTGAATACCCGGTTAGAGTCTCGAAAACGCACCTCAGCTTTGGCTGGATGCACATTCACATCCACCATTTCCGGCGGCATTTTCAGGAACAAATACCCCATCGGGAAGCGCCCAACCATGAGCAAGGTGTGGTACGCCTGCAGCACTGCCGTGACCAGCGCATTATCGTGCACCGGACGCCCATTGACGAAAAAAGCCACTTCACGCCGATTGGAGCGCGTGAGCGTCGTGGGGCTGATAAATCCCGTTATTTGTAAATCGTCTTCCTGGAAGATCACTTCCAGCAAGATGCGGGCAACTTCCGCGCCGTGCAGCACTGCAAGCACTTCCCGCCGGCTGCCATTGCCGCTGGTTTGCAACGAGACCCGGTCGTCCTGTTTGAGCATGAAACGCACCTCTGGGTAGGCAAGCGCATATTGCGTGACCAGAGAATCGATTTGCCTTCTTTCGGTCGATTCCTGTTTGAGGAATTTCAAACGCGCCGGAACGTTATAGAACAAATCCTCCACCCGAACGGTCGTTCCTGCGGGCGCTCCCACCGGTTCAGAGGAGATCGTCCTGCCGCCCTCTACCCGGATGCGGCGTCCCACTGCCTGGTGAGCAGGTCGTGAGGTGATGGTGAGCCGCGAAACCGAAGCGATCGACGCCAGGGCTTCGCCGCGAAAGCCCAGCGATGTTATCCGAAATAAGTCATCTGCGCTATTGAGCTTGCTGGTAGCGTGACGGGCAACCGCCAGCTCCAATTCATCAGGCTCGATGCCCACGCCGTCATCCGATATTTCCATTAAACGCTGCCCTGCGCCTGCAACCTGAATCGAAATGGCGCGAGCCTGCGCGTCCAGCGCATTTTCGACCAGCTCCTTGACCACGGAGGCAGGTCGTTCGATGACTTCTCCGGCGGCAATTTGCGATGCGATTTCAGGGGGTAAAAGATGGATGGGCATGAACCTATTATAAAGGGATTTGGGCTCAGCTTTCCAAATCACTTCGCCCTGGGTAATGAATTTTTCTGTATAATACCCGGCATGGAATTTACAACCCTGTTTTTTGATCTGGATGATACCCTTTATCCTTCTAACACCGGCTTATGGGATGCCATCCGTGACCGGATGAGCCTTTACATGCACGAAAAGCTGGGACTCTCCTGGGAAAGCATTCCCAGCCTGCGCCATGACTACCTGGAAAAATACGGCACAACGCTGCGTGGGTTACAACACCACTTCCAGGTCGATGCTGAAGATTATCTGGCATACGTTCACGATTTGCCGCTCGAAAAATACCTGGCGCCAGATGCTGCAGTGCGAAAGGTACTGCTGAGCCTGCCGCAGGAAAAATGGGTCTTCACCAACGCCGATAGCGATCATGCCAGGCGCGTCCTGAAAGTGTTGACGCTAGAGGATTGCTTTCAGGGCGTGATCGATGTGCGGGCGGTGAACTTCCTGAGCAAGCCCGAAAAAGAGACCTACTACAAAGCGCTTGCCCTGGCTGGCAACCCTGATCCCAGGCGCTGCATCTTGTTCGACGATTCGCCCCGCAACCTGGCGCCTGCGCGAGCCATTGGCTTCACCACAGTCTTGTTGAGTCCAGATGCCCAAAACCACCAGGCAGATTACACCATTTCCAGCCTGGTCGAAATCCCCCATGCGCTTCCAATGCTCTGGAATTAGGCTATCCCATGGATAAACGCGTTTCTCTGGATGAAGCCTGCGCCCTGGTAAAACCAGGGACGATGCTCGCGCTGGGAGGAATCACGCTTTACCGCCGACCAATGGCGTTTGTCATTGCCTTGCTAAAACTGCACCAACAAACGGGCGCGCCCTCTGACCTCACCCTGCTCGCTTACACGGCTGGCTTGGAAAGCGATTTATTGGTGGGTGAGCGCATGGTCAGCCGGGTGCGCACCTGCTATTTTGGCTTGGAGATTTTTGGCTTGGCGCCCATGTTTACTTATTACGCCAACCGCGGCGGCATTGACATCATCGAAGAGACCGAAGCCAGCCTGGCATTCGGTCTGCGAGCGCAAGCTGCGCAGGTTGGCTTCATGCCTGGTCGCGGCTGGCTGGGCACCGACTTGCCCAGACTGCGACCGGATGTCCGTACGATTATCGACCCTTATCTTGGCGAAGAATTGATCGCCTTTCCAGCGATACACCCCGATGTTGCCGTCATCCATGCCCTGCAGGCGGACTGGGAGGGTAATGCAGTCATTGGGGACCACAAAGGGGTCGATGAGGAACTGGCGATCACCGCCGACCTGGTCATCGTGACTGCCGAAGAAATTATCCCAGAACTCCAGAAAGCCGACCTGACTGCGCCATTTGTCGATGCCGTGGTTGCCTGCCCGAAAGGCGCAGCGCCGACTTCCTGTCATCCCCTGTATCCCCTGGACGGCATGATGCTCCTGGATTATGTAGAGCATGTCAGCGACCCCGAATCGTTTTCTATTTACCTACCTCAACTGACTTAACAACTCATATTTATTTCTGTCATATCTTTTATCTCCCTCTAACATTCCTGTGGTAACCTTCCAGCAGGAGAAATGTATGAGACCAAAAACCTGGACCGTTGTTATTGGCATTTTCTTGTTGCTGGCGCTGCTGACAGGCGCAGGTTCTGCGGGCTTCGTGGCAGGCTGGATGGTTGCGCCTAAAGCCTCGCAAGCCCAAATTTCCAGCAACAGCGTTGGCGCGTCGGCAGATAAGCCAACCGACACCGATACCCTGTTCAAGCCGTTCTGGGAAGCCTGGGAGCTGGTCCACGATTATTACATGGTCCAGCCAGTGGATGATGTCAAGCTCATGCAGGGCGCCATCCGAGGCATGATCGAAGGGTTGGGAGACCCTCATTCTTCGTACATGGACCCCTTTGAATATGAAATTGCCACAGATTCGTTCTCAGGAGAATATGAAGGGATAGGCGCCTGGGTCAACACAGAGGGGGAATATCTGACCATTGCGGAGCCTATGCCCGGTTCACCCGCTGAGAAAGCTGGGCTTCTGCCCGGCGACCAGATCATCGCCATTGACGGCGAGTCGATGACCGGCGTTGACCCCCTCGTTGCCAGGCGAAAGGTGCTGGGACCCGCGAGAACCACCGTCGTCCTGACCATCCTGCGGGACGGCGTCGAGGAACCCTTCGATGTCTCAATCACGCGGGCTTCCATTTCTGTACCCAGCGTGACGCATGAAATGCTGGACGGCAAGATTGGATACGTCAAAATCATCCAGTTCGGCGATAAGACGTCCGATGAATTGAAATCAGCCTTACGCGACTTGCTCAAGCAAGAACCAGCCGGATTGATCCTTGACCTGAGGAATAATCCGGGCGGTGGATTGACCACTGCCATTGAGGTCGCTTCCCAATTTCTCAAGGGCGGTGTGGTGCTCTATGAAGAGTACGGCGATGGCAGCCGCAAGACCCACAAAGTGGTTCCAGGCGGCTTGGCAACGGACATTCCGCTGGTGGTGTTGGTCAATCAATTCTCTGCTTCCGCCTCGGAAGTCGTCGCTGGCGCCATTCAAGATGCCGGGCGCGGCACCTTAGTGGGCGTAACCACCTATGGCAAAGGGACAGTCCAAAATTGGATTCCGCTGTCTGATAACCAGGGCGCTGTGCGTATCACCATTGCCCGTTGGCTGACACCCAACAACCGGGAGATTCAAGAGCAAGGCTTGACACCCGACGTGGTCGTCGAGATGACCACTGAGGACATGCAAGCAAACCTTGACCCTCAATTGGATAAAGCGGTCGAGATTCTTCTCGAAAAGTAATGTAATGAATAGAAAGGAGGACAACGATGTTCTTTGATCCACGCTATATGATCTTCATGCTGCCAGCTATCTTGCTCATGATGGCTGCCCAGGCTTATGTTTCTTTCGCTTATCAGCGGTGGAGCCGGGTGCTCGCCCGCAGCCGCCTGAGCGGCGTACAAGCTGCCCAGCGGTTGATGTACGCAGCCGGTTTGAACGGAGTCCGCATCGAACCGGTCAGCGGACGGCTGACGGATCACTATGATCCCCGCACCAAGGTTTTACGCCTCTCTCCAGGCGTATATGAGGGGCAATCAGTCGCCTCTCTGGCAATCGCCGCGCACGAGCTGGGTCACGCCATGCAAGACCAGGAAGGATACCTGCCGTTGCGCTTTCGCGCCGCTTTGGTGCCAGCCGTCAACATCGGTTCTTACTTAGGCTGGATCCTGATCATCATCGGCTTGCTGCTGCGCATGACCGACCTGGCATGGTTAGGAGTGCTCGTGTTTTCAGGAGGCGCATTGTTTGCCCTGGCGACCCTGCCGGTAGAGTTCAACGCCTCCGCCCGCGCCAAAAGGCTGTTGACCGACGCCGGCATCATCGTTGGCGACGAGGAAAGCCGCGGCGTCAATACAGTCTTGAATGCGGCTGCGCTGACCTATATCGCCGGGCTGGTCACCGCCCTGCTGCAATTGCTGTACTATGTCACCCTGGTCGCCGGCATCGGCAGGCGTGATGAGTGATTGCCGCTCGAGTTAACAAAGTTGCGAGGAACATCCTGAGCGCGTCCTCAGGATGTTTTCTTTTATAATTGGCGAAATGCGAAAATTCCTGATTGCCATCATTCTCCTGTTGGGGATATTATTCATCATTGGAAAATCGTCGGAACTCGAAGCCATTTCAGCAACGATTCAACAGGGTTCGCTGCCGTTTATCTTGCTGGCAATCCTGACGCAATTCTTTTTACTGCTGGGCATGGCTTTCCTTTTCAAGGTGATCTATCAGGCAATTGGCGTTGAAGAGAGCCTGCCAGGGTTGCTTCCCGTCGTCCTTGCGGCAAATTTCGTCAATATCATTGCCCCTTCGGGAGGGGTCAGCGGCATCACAATACTAATCTCCCGCGCTCGAAGTCAACGCTATTCCTCCGCTAGAGCAATGGTGGCTGGCGCTCTTTACGTCGAATTCGACTATTTCGGTTTCTTGTGCATCCTGGCATTGGGACTCATCGTTTTATTTCGCAGGAACAATTTAAGTGGCGTGGAGATTGCCGCCTCCTTTGTACTGGCGTCAGCAGCAGTTTTTCTTGCTGTTCTCCTGTATCTTGGCATGCAGTCAGCAGACGCGCTGGGAAAAACGTTGAAATGGCTGGCGCGGGGCATCAACCGGGCATTGTATTTTTATTTGAAGCGCGACTACCTCTCCTTGGAGCGCGCCAGCATTTTCGCTCACGATGCCGCAGAGGGATTGAGCGAGCTCAAACTAAATCCCAAGAAGATCATTCGCCCAATGTTATTAGCCATCATCAATAAACTGCTGCTCGTGCTGATCTTATATTTCACCTTCAGAGCATTTAACGTACCGATTTCGCCTGGAACCATTGTCGCCGGTTTTAGTATAGCGTATCTCTTCTTGATCGTGTCACCTACACCCGCAGGGTTGGGTTTTGTGGAAGGAACAATGACCCTGGCGCTCAGCACCATGTACATCCCACTTGAGACCGCGGCAATCCTGACCCTGATTTACCGGGGCATTACCTTTTGGCTGCCTTTCTTTATCGGAATGCTGGCATTTCGCTGGGTTGGGTTGGGAGAGAAAGGCAACCAGTCCACTCACTCGGATGTCCCGCAAATTCCCGGCTCGCCCTCTTGACGTCCTGTTCAATTAAGTGTGTAATAGCGTTTGCCTCTAACTTCTGAGTTAATATTAACAATAACCTATGATTAAGCTAGATGATGAAAACGGTTCCACAGTGTTACATCGTTCTGTGGATTACAAGCCCAGGCGGTCCTTTCGCACATGGTTGATTGGCAGACCGCTCCCAACAGCCGATGCCCCTCACCAGACGATTGGAAAATTAGTTGGATTGGCAGTATTTGCCTCTGATGCGCTTTCATCGACGGCTTACGCCACCCAGGAAATTCTGTTCATCCTTGCGGCGGCAGGCGCAGGCGCTTTTCAGCACGTCTTTCCCATCTCCATCGTCATCGTCATCCTGCTGGCTATTGTAACGTTATCTTACGAACAGACCATTCACGCCTACCCGGATGGCGGTGGCGCCTACATTGTCGCCCGTGAAAACCTGGGAAGACTTCCCGCATTAACTGCCGGATCCGCCCTGCTCACCGATTACATCCTCACGGTGGCAGTATCCGTTTCATCAGGTGTAGCCCAAATAGTTTCTGCTTTCCCGTCGCTTTATGATTATCGCGTCTGGATCGCCATTGGCATGGTTTTATTTATCATGCTCATAAATCTACGAGGCGTTAAAGAGTCGGGAGCAACTTTTGCCATACCTACATACTTTTTCATCGTTATGATGTCCATCATGGTGGGCTCTGGAATCATCCAAGTCCTAAGAGGTTCCTTAGGGACAGTCATCGATCCCCCAGAAATCCCGCATGTCGATGCATTCGTGGCAGTGACGCCTTTCTTACTCCTTCACGCTTTTTCAAGCGGCACAGCGGCATTGACCGGAATCGAAGCCATTTCGAACGGCATCACGGCGTTCAAAGAGCCTCGCAGCAAGAACGCCGGCATTACCTTGATTTGGATGGCATTTATCCTATCAAGTTTTTTCTTGGGCATCTCCTTTCTCGCTGGTCGTAGCGGAGCGACGCCTTCGGAGTATGAGACCGTTATTTCACAGCTTGCGAGGACGGTTTTCAACGGTCGCAATCTTTTATATCTTTTTACCATCTCAGCAAGTACGGTTATCCTGGCAATGGCGGCTAATACCGCATTTGCGGATTTTCCACGCCTGAGCGCACTGGTTGCTAAAGATGGTTACCTTCCCAGGCAATTAACTTTTCGAGGCAGCCGCCTGGTCTTTTCCAACGGTATCGTCACGCTGGCGCTAATCGCCTCACTTCTGATCTTCACCTTCCAAGCCAGCGTCAACCGGTTGATACCTTTGTATGCAATCGGCGTATTTCTTTCCTTTACCCTTTCCCAGGCTGGCATGGCGCATAGATGGTGGAAATCTTCTCATCTAAAACCAGGAGAAGAACGCGTCGAAGCGGCGTCGATCCTACATTACGATCCAAAAGCTCGCTTCAAAATGCTGATCAACGGCTTCGGAGCTGTGTGCACTGTAATTGTGATGTTCGTCTTTGCCATCACGAAATTTCACGATGGCGCCTGGATCGTATTGATCCTAATACCTTCCTTGATCGCTTTATTCTATCTGATACACAATCATTACAACTCCCTGGCAAAACGCCTTTCCCTGGAAAATTATGGCGCTCCGCCCCGCATTGCGCGTCACCGCGTCATTATCCCAATCAGCGGAGTGCACCGTGGCTCGCTGTTAGCCCTGCGTTATGCCCTGGCGCTTTCTGACGATGTTACCGCGGTGCACGTGAGCATCGATGATGCCGAAACACAAAAGGTCAAAGAAAAATGGGACACCTGGGGTGAAGGAGTCCGCCTGGTCATACTGGAATCGCCTTACCGGCTGCTGTTGGAACCTTTGCTTCAGTATATCGAGGAACTGGGCAGCCAGCGCCAGCCCAACGAGACGATCACCGTCGTCGTGCCACAGTTCGTTCCCAAGCGGCTGGCGACGAATCTCTTGCACATGCAGACCGCCTGGATTCTGCGCGCGGCGCTCTTATTCCAACCCGGCATCGTCATCACCGATGTGCCTTACCAGGTTGATTGATGGAGGATTAACGAGATGAATTTCATTGTGATTGGCTGCGGTCGGGTAGGCGCTGAATTAGCCTACCGGCTTTTCCAAAGAGGGCATAAAGTCGCCGTTATTGATCAAAACGCCAATGCTTTCGATAATTTACCATCCGATTTCCTGGGGCGTACCATCGAAGGCGAAGCGATGAATCAATCTGTGCTGCACCGGGCTGGCATCGAAACGGCAGACGGCTTGGCTTGCGTCACCAGTTCCGACTCGCTCAACGCCGTGGTTGCTCATGCTGCTCGAGTCGCATATGGCGTTCCGAACATCATTGTCAGGAATTATGACCCATCTTTTCGGCAGCTCCACGAAACCTTTAACTTGCAGGTGATCAGCTCCTCCAGTTGGGGCGCGCAGCGCATCGAGGAGTTGCTTTATCACGGCGAAATCCGTACCGTCTTTTCTTCCGGCAACGGAGAAGTCGAAGTGTATGAATTCATCGTGCCAAAGCAATTGGGACAACTACGCCTGGGAGACCTGGTTACATCCCAGGAACTTATCCCCGTCAGCCTGACGCGGGCAGGAAAAGCCATGTTGCCAGAGAGTAATCTGCTTCTAATAGAGGGAGATATCCTCCTGGTCAGTGCGACCTTTGACGGCATTCAAGCTTTACGTAATAAAGTCAAGCAGCTTCAGGAGGGATGAGTATGTTCGTCTTAATTATCGGGGGCGGGCGTACAGGCACCCAACTGGCAACCATGCTTTTGTCGCAGAATCATGAGGTGCGCGTCATCGAAGCACGACAAGAGATTCTGGCTCGTATTCACCGCGAATTGCCCACGGAGATCATCATCGAGGGCAATCCCTTGGATCCCAAAGTGCTCGAGACGGCGGAGATCAGCCGGGCGGACGTCCTGGCAGCCTGCACCACCAGCGACGCCGATAACCTGGCAGTGTGTTACCTGGCGCGGTGCTGCTATCGAGTTACCCGCACCATTGCCCGCATCAACAACCCCCGCAACGCCTGGCTGTTTGACAGCAAATTCCACGTCGATGTCCCCCTGAACCAGGCAGAGATTATGGCGCGCTTGATCGAGGAGGAAATGTCCCTGGGGGATATGGTGACTCTCTTGAAGCTGCGCCGCGGTCAATTTTCCGTGATCGAGGAAAAGATTCCCGAAGGCGCTAAGGCAATTGGCGTCGAAATCAAGGATTTGAAACTCCCAGAGCAGTGTGTCATCGCTGCCATCATCCGCAAAGGGAAAGTCATCGTACCCAGAGGGGTGACCATGCTGGAAGTAGGCGACGAGGTGCTGGCAGTCACCGACCAGGAAGGCGCACAGCAACTGGCAGAATTGTTCAGCCCCCAAAAAGGGGTAAATAGCGTTTGACCAAACATAACCCATCGGGTATAATCGTGCTTCGCTTGCCAATAAGCGACTGTCAACGGTTTGAAGTCGCATAATTCACATTGAAGGAAGTGTAGGTAATCGCATGCCAAAACGAACATATCAACCCAAAATCCGGCGCCGGGTTCGCGTCCACGGTTTCCGGCAAAGAATGTCAACCGCAGACGGCAGAAAGGTTCTCAAGAATCGCCGTTTACGTGGGCGCTACAAGCTGACCGTTTCGATGAACAATCACGTCAAGCGTATCCGCTGGTAATGGACGTGCGGTTGGATGAGCCTGGTTGATTTTGGAATTTATCGATTCGGGTCTGCCTGCCGGAAGCCAATGGGTGAATCGAAAGTATCGTCTGACCAGAGCGACCGATGTTAAGAAGGTGCGGCGGTTTGGAAAATCCTTTGCCCACCCGCTCGTTGTATTGGTGATGATGCCCGGCTCTCCCGAGAAAACGCTCATTGGGGTGATTGCAGGACGTTCTGTTGGCAACGCCGTTTTGCGCAACCGGGCAAAACGTTTGCTGCGCGAAAGCATCAGACCATTGCTCAAGGATATTCCACCTGGATACCACCTGGTGTTCATTGCCCGCCAGGGCGCTCCCCGGGCAGATTTCCACGAAATCCAATCAGCTGTCCAAAATGTTTTAGAACGGGCGAAGCTGTTGAAAGTTGTTCATGAATCCTGAATTGCATCTGGAGGATATACCCGCTGATCCCAGCTTGAGGGATTTGCCTCTCAAGTTGAGCAACTTGCCGCGCTTCATCATCTTGTTGCTCATCCGAGTTTATCAATTGACTCTGTCGCGGGCTTTACCGCCAGATACCTGTCGTTTTTACCCTACCTGCTCTCATTATGGCTATCAAGCCATTTACAAATATGGGGTTTTTAAGGGGGGCTGGCTGGCTATTTGGCGTGTTCTACGATGCAACCCCTTCAATCCTGGAGGGGTTGATCCCGTTCCCTGAACAAAAAAGAAAAGAAGAAAATAAAAATGAAAGTTTTTCTGAAATATCGTCTCTTTGGGGTCATCCTGCTTGCCACGCTATTGACCAGCGCCTGCTCTGGCAACGGTGCGCTCGTTGCGTCGAGCTGGCCAGGCATGACCAAGAATCTGGACACAGTCTATCTGTCCTATGGGCAATACGTCTATGCGATCAACCTGGAAAATGGCAGCCTCAAATGGCGCTTCCCAGGCGAAAAACCTGACCGTGCGCTATCCTTTTATGCCCCGCCAGCCTTGACTGCCGACGGCGATGTGATCGTCGGGGGTTACGATCACAAATTATATAAATTAAACGCCGCCAGCGGGGAAATCATCTGGGATTTCGAAGGAGCGGGCGACCGGTATGTCGCCGGCGCGCTCGTGACTCAAGTGGGTATTTTTGCGCCAAATTCTGATGGCAAGCTGTACGCCCTCGATCAAAACAAGGCGCAGTTATGGCAACCTTTCGGGACCAACAGCCACCTTTGGGCAACGCCGACCACAGACGAAAGGTGTGAGTGCATTTATTTGCCGTCGATGGACCGACATCTCTACGTGCTGGAGGCGGCTACCGGGACGCTGCTTTGGAAAAGCCCTGATTTGGGCGGGGCGCTGGTTGCCGAACCCACCTATGACGAAGACGGCTCCATTTACCTGGGCACATTTGGCAGCGAGATGCTGGCAATCAAAGCGGAAAATGGCAACATCATATGGCGTAAAGCCACCAATGGCTGGGTTTGGTCCGGCGTTCGAATCGTCGATGGAAAACTGTATTTCGGAGACCTGAAAGGGACTTTCTATATACTGGATGCCGCCACAGGCGAAATGATCAAACAGGAACAGCTCGATGGCGCCATTGTGGGCACCCCCGCTTATGACGGCAAAGCAACCGTCTATCTTGGCACCGAAGCAGGAACGCTCTATGCATACCGGCTGGATGGCAGCCGAGTCTGGATGAAGTCAATTTCCGCCATCCAAAAGGATAACAAGGAAATTGGTGGTAAACTGTATGCACCTGTCATTGCAGAAGAGGACCTGATTTTGGTGGCCCCCGTAGAAAGCGCCGCATTGGTGCTTGCCCTGAATGGCAACGGGGAAACGAAATGGATTTATTACCCTGAAAATTGAGTTGAACGCGCTTAGAAATAGAGAAAGAAAGTAGTATGTGGAATACGATCATTATTGAACCAATGCTGAACACCCTGTTATGGATTTACCGCGTCATTGGCGATTTCGGCTTGGCAATCATTCTATTTACGCTCCTCATCCGCCTGATCACCCACCCGCTCACGGCGCAGCAAATGAAGGGCACCCAGAAAATGCAGGAGCTGCAAAATTCAGAAGAGTGGAAAGCTATTCAGAAGAAATATAAGGACAACAAAGAACAGCTTGCTCAGGCTCAGATGAAATTGTATCAGCAAATGGGATTCAACCCCTTTGCCCCTTGTTTGCCGACCTTGATACAGTTCCCGATTATCATCGGTCTGTATCAATCCATTACGCGCGCCCTATCCACCACACCGCTCCAGTTAATCGACCTTTCCAAGCATGTCTATCCGTTCATCAGGGCTTCAGAGTTGATTCCCATCAACAGCAAGTTCTTGTGGATGGATTTGGGTCAGCCTGAGCGCCTGCCCATCCTTGGATTCGGCGTGCCCGTCCTGACCATTCTCGTTGTCATCACCACCTACCTGCAATCCAAGCTCATGACGCCCCCGGCCGCCTCTCCCACCGATCAGAGCGCTCAAATGAGCAAGATGATGAACCTCTACATGCCGCTATTGATGGGCTGGATTGCCTATACCCTTCCATCCGGGCTGGCAGTCTATTTTGTTGCTGGCAATATCTTCAGCATCATCCAATATGCCGCCCTGGGTAAAGTCAACTGGAAGAATATCATTCCCAGCTTCATCATGCAGAAAAAATAGCGAGAGGAACATGCAACCACAACGTCCTACCCTGGAAGTCATGGCGACGACGGTAGATGAAGCAATCCGGAACGGACTTTCCGATTTGGGATTGACTGAAAATGACGTCGAAATTGAAGTTTTAGATGAAGGCAGCCGCGGGCTGTTTGGGTTGGGTTCACGCCTGGCGCGCGTCCGCCTGACGGTCAAAACTGGACAAGAGAAAGCGCCCCAGCAGCCTCCGCGCCTTCCGGCAAGAGAACGGATTCCAGCAGTGTTCCCCATTGCTCCCCCTGCCAAACCGGCAGTTCCGCCCAAGAAAGAAGCGCCCAAGCCCAAGGCAACTGACATCAGCCAGGCTGCCCTGGCAGAAGCCCAGGATGTCATCGAAAACCTGCTCGAAAAGATGGGCATCACTGCCAGCGTTTCGGCGCGGTTTGGCGAGGCAGATGAGGATCAGAAGCGCCTGCCAGTTCTGATCAATATCCAGGGGAATGACCTGGGAATTTTGATCGGTAAAAAAGCTGAGACCCTCAATGCACTACAATACGTCGCCAGCCTGATTCTCAACAAGCGCTTGGGACATTCGACCACCCTGGTTGTGGACGTTCAAGGTTACCGGGAACGGCGACAACAACAAATCCGGCAACTGGCGCGCCGCATGGCTGACCAGGCAGTCAAAACAGGACGCAAACAGGTCTTGGAGCCTATGTCAGCCAGTGAACGCCGTATCGTTCATATGGAACTCAGAAACTACGCCGGCGTGCGCACTGAAAGCATCGGCGAAGAGCCCCATCGAAAAGTCACCATCATTCCAACACAGCCGTGAAAGGTCATGCAACACCTAGCCCTGCTCGAGTCGATTGATTATCTGATCATCGGTCACCTGACTTGTGATCTGACTCCGCAGGGCATCCGGCTGGGCGGCACGGCAGCTTTTTCCGCACTCACGGCAAAAGCGCTGGGGCTGCGCGTGGGGATTGTCACCGCATGGGGAAACGAGATTCCGCTCGCCCCGCTAAAAGATATCGCCGTGGTCAGTTTCCCCACAGAGCACAGCACGACATTCGAAAATCAATACACCCCGGCAGGCAGAGTGCAATTTATCCATCACGTCGCGCCAAAGCTGGATTTTCACGTCGTTCCAGACGTCTGGCGTCAGGCGCCTATCGTCCATCTAGGACCCGTCGCTCAAGAAGTCGAGTCGGGCATGGCGCGGCGTTTTCCGAACTCCTTCCTTGGGTTAACCCCCCAGGGATGGCTGCGGGAATGGCATAGCGATGGACGCATCTATCCCGGCGAGTGGCCCGAGGCTGCTTTTATGCTGCAACAGGCAGGCGCAGCGGTGATCAGCGTGGAGGACGTGGACGGCGATGAAGAACGCATCGAGGAAATGGCTACTTACTGCCGCGCCCTGGCTGTGACCGAAGCCAGCCACGGCGCGCGCCTGTATTGGAATGGCGATGTGCGCAGGTTTCGACCGCCCGCAGTGCCCGAGGTCGATGCCACCGGCGCGGGCGATATCTTTGCCGCAGCCTTCTTTTCTCGCCTCTATACCACCCGCGATCCCTGGGAAGCCGCCCGCTTCGCCACGCAGCTCTCGGCGTACTCCGTAACCCGTTCTGGGCTGGAGAGCGTCCCAACCTCGCAAGAAATCAAGGAATGCCTGTCAGAGGTCATCTAAATGAGCCGGGTTTATACGCTTGCAAACCAAAAGGGCGGCGTGGGCAAGACCACGACCGCCATCAACCTGTGCGCGTATTTTGCCCACTATGGGCAGCGGGTGCTCCTGATTGATCTCGACCCACAAGCGAACGCCACCTCCTGCCTGGGCATCGACAAACACAGCGTCCAGGGGGGAACCTACGAGACTCTCATCGAATCGGCGGCTGCATCGAATTTCATTCTATATAATTCCAAGTACAAGCTGTCCCTCTTGCCCAGCTCTAATGCTTTAGCTGGCGCGGAGGTCGAGCTGGTCTCCATGGAGGCGCGAGAAAGCCGCCTGAGCCAGGCATTGACGCCTCTCGTCGATCGCTATGATTACATCGTCATTGATTGCCCCCCCTCGCTGGGCTTGCTCACCGTGAATGGTCTGGTGGCTGCCAAAGATGGCGTCATCGTCCCGGTGCAGTGCGAATATCTGGCGTTGGAGGGAATCGGGTTATTGCTGCAGACCACCAACCGCATCCGTTTGAGCCTGTTTCCAGAGCTGAAAATCCGCGGCGTGGTCATGACGATGTATGATGGTCGCACTAAGTTGAACCAGGATGTGGTGGCAGAAGTTCGCAAGTTTTTTGCCGATCAGGTCTTCAAGACCGTTGTCCCCCGCTCGATCCGGCTGGCAGAAGCGCCTTCCTATGGGCAGCCAATTGCCTTTTATGCGCCCGAGTCGGTTGGCGCAAAGGCGTATGACGCCCTGGCGCAGGAAATCCTGATCGAGGATGGCGTGTTAGAAGCATCTTCTCAAGTGTAACATGACAAGAAAGACTGGCTTAGGCAAGGGGCTCGAAGCCCTGATCCCCACCGGACAAAAACAGGAAGAACCTGCTGCGCCGCTGGGCGCTGGCATCAGGCAAATTCCTGTCGATCAAATCCTGCCAAATCCACATCAGCCACGCAACCGGTTCGACCCGGTCGAATTAGAGGAACTGGCTGAATCGATTCGCGCATATGGCATCCTTCAGCCCCTGCTGGTGACGCAAGGGACACAACCCAACCAATACCTCTTGATCGCCGGCGAAAGACGGCTGTTGGCTGCGCGCCTGGCAGCGCTAGGCACAGTGCCGACTATCATACGCGAAGCCACCGAGCAAGAACGCGTTGAACTGGCGCTGGTCGAAAACCTGCAGCGGGCAGATTTAAGCCCCTTAGAAACCGCCGAAGCATACCGGCAACTTGTCGAAGATTTCAAGCTTTCGCACGAACAGGTCGCCGAGAGAGTGGGGAAGAGCCGCACGGCAGTGACCAACACCTTGCGGCTGTTGAAGTTGCCGGGCGCCGTTCAGCAGGCAATTGCAGATGGACGCATTTCCGAAGGTCACGGCAGGGCGCTGCTTGGCTTGAACTCGCCCCAGGCTCAGCTTGCGGCGCTGCAAGCGATCATCAAAAACGAGCTTACCGTCCGGCAGACCGAGGAACTCGTCCGCAAAATGAGCGGCGAGAAAATTCCCAAGCCTCCCAAGCCCGCCCTACCAGCCGACCTGGCTGAACTCGAACAGCGGCTGCGCCTTTCCCTGGGCACGAAAGTCACTTTGGTGAACCGTAAGAAAGGCGGTATGATCGTCATCCATTATTTTTCAGAAGAAGAGCTCTCCGCCCTGGCAGACCAACTCCTCCGCTCGGAACATGACAGTTAAAAACCACCTCCAGGTCTTGTACAACGGTCGAATTCACACGATGAGTTCGACAACGCCCGAAGTATCAGCGCTGGTCATCGATCACGGCAGGATTCTGGCAATTGGCAGCGATGACCAAATCTGGCGCGAGTTTCGCGACCAAAGAAACGCTCACAACCTGCAGGGGCGCGCCGTCATCCCAGGGTTAATCGATGCCCATATTCACCTGAGCCAATACGCCCTCAGCCTGGAAAAAGTCGATTGCGAGACCAGCTCCCGTTCGGAGTGTTTAAGGCGGGTGGCTGAGCGAGCCGGGGTCACTCCCGCTGGCGAATGGATCTTAGGACACGGCTGGAACCAGAACGATTGGCATGAGGGCTTTGGCACAGCCGCCGACCTGGATGCCGTTGCCCCACACCATCCAGTATACCTGACGGCAAAATCACTGCACGCCGCCTGGGCAAACACCGCTGCGCTGCTTCGCGCTGGCATCAGCAGCCAGACCCCTGATCCAGAAGGCGGGAAAATCGGTCGTGACCCATCCGGCAAACCGGATGGCATTTTGTTCGAGTCCGCCATGGAACTGGTTGCCCGGGTCATTCCTGAGCCAGAGGGGGCTTCGTTGACGCAAGCGATCGAAAAAGCACAAAGCAGCCTGTGGCAAATGGGCTTGACCGGCGTCCATGATTTCGACCGGCGGGCGTGTTTTTCTTCCCTGCAGTCGCTGCGGGAAGATGGACGCCTTAGATTGCGAGTTGTCAAGAGCATTCCGTTGGAAGACCTGCTGCACGCCGCTGCACTTGGGCTGCGCACGGGCTTTGGGGATGATTTCCTGCGCATTGGCGCAATCAAGGCGTTTGCCGACGGCGCACTGGGACCACAAACCGCTGCCATGCTCCAGCCTTACGAAGGAAACCCCGAAAATCGCGGCATGTTGCTGCTGGACGCTGAGCAGCTCATCGAGCATGGGAAAATAGCGGTCAAGAGCGGGCTAAGCCTGGCAGTTCATGCCATTGGCGACAGGGCAGTCCATGAGGTCCTGGAGGCAATGCAGGCGCTTCGGGGAATTGACAGGACCTTGCGGCACCGCATCGAACACGTCCAGCTCATTCACCCCGGTGACACTCACCGGCTGGGCGAACTGGGTATCATTGCCTCGATGCAGCCCATTCATGCCACCTCAGATATGTTCATGGCTGACCGCCATTGGGGGCGGCGCGCGTCGCTTTCCTATGCCTGGCGCACTCAACTCAACCATCATGCTGTACTGGCGTTTGGTTCAGACGCGCCAGTCGAATCCCCCAATCCTTTTTGGGGGATACATGCAGCCGTCACGCGCCGCCGCCAGGACGGCGCGCCAGCGCCCGAAGGCTGGTACCCCGAACAGCGCCTGTCCATCAGCGAAGCGCTGCACGGCTACACCACCGGTCCCGCCTATGCAGCCGGCTGGGAGCACTGCCAGGGTCAACTCATGCCAGGCTTTTTCGCCGACCTGATCGTATTGGACGAAGACCCCTTCACATGTGACCCAGAAAAGCTCCCCATGATCAAGCCTGTTGCGACAATGGTTGCCGGGGAGTGGGTGTATCGGGAGTAGGAATCGGCTTCCTGGCTATCTGACGGCGCTGAGCTGTTCCAAAGGTTTTGTTTCGACCAGGTCGGCAAAGACCACCCGCCGGAAATGGTAAAGATTTAACTCCGTATCCCAGCCAGTGCAGGTGATCAAGGTGATCTGGGGATTGGCGCTGGGCGCGACGACGCCGGTATCAGTGCCCTCCACCACAACCTGTTCACGCATCCGGTAAGTATAGACTGCTTCCTGAGTATAGAGAATGATCATATCGCCAGGAACCAGGTTCTCCAGGTAGCGAAATGGTCCATTGCCCAAGCCAGCCACGGTGACATGACCAGCCAATGCCGTATTACCCCCTAATCCAGGCCAGGAAGAATTGCCCATCCAGGCTACTTCATCCCGTAAGCCTTCAATGAGCCAGGTCATCTTTGCCTCGTCATAAGGCACATACTTGACCACGGTATCCACGGAAAGCGCGGGGATACGGATACGTTCAATGGGGGTCGTATCCAGAGGCGAACCATCATCACCCAATCCTTCCTTGACCGTAGGCGTAGGGATAGGAAATGAAGGCAGGGTCACAATCGCTTCTGGAGTAGCAAACTCATAAGCGGGTCGAAACGGCAGGAGCGTCTTTGTGACGGTGGGCGCTGTCAAATCATTGAGCTGCGGAGTCGCCGGGACGAGTCCATTACTGCCCGATAAGGGGGAACAAGCTACCCCAACAATAATCAAGAAAACAAGCATCAGCAGTGAGACACCCATCAGCGCTTTTTTGCCCCTTCGGATAGCAAGCATCAGCCCCGAGAGCGCGCCAAGAACTGAGATAGATACAACGCCAACAATCGGCGCCGACGAACCCAAGATGGGTCCTTCGCCAGTACCAGGCAAGATGGTGGTCAGGATGGCGGTATAGGCAACGCTGGCAGTGCGTACCTGGTTATTATCGAAAGTCAACGAAACAACATTGCTGCTGGTTTCGGTCCTGGACAGGCTCCCATTCACCAGCGTTGCGATCACAATGGTGACAACTTCATTTGGAGCAAGGGCGCCAATCGTAACCGTCACAGTATGGTCGGTTTTCGAAACCGTTCCCTTTGTTGTCGTCACGGTTTGGACAGTTATATAACCCGGCAGGGAGTCGAATAAGGTGGCATTGCCGGCAGATGCCGTTCCGCTGTTACGAACGATAACAGTAAATGTCAACTGCTGATTGACGGTAGCTGACGTCGGAAAGACCGAAATCGACAAAATTGGATTGGGCGTGACGGTGCCGGTGAAAGTCGGCGTCGGCGGCGTACCGGTGGTGGTACGTGTGGCAGTCGCCGTCGAGGTCGCTGAGGCGGTAGGAGTCAAGAGCGTACCGGTGGTGGTAGGTGTGGCAGTCGCTGTGGAAGTCGCCGTCGCCGTAGGAGTCAAGAGCGGACTGGTAGTGGTAGGTGTAGCGGTCGCCGTGGAGGTCGCCGTTTCAGTAGGAGTAAGGAGCGTACTGGTGGCAGTGGGCGAAGCTGTAGCAGTATTGATGGCGCCGGTGGCTGTGGCTGAGGCGGTTGCCGTCAAGGTTGGGGTCACCTGCTGCTGGACCGAAAAGTCAAAGGGGAATTGCCGTAAACCGCTTTCCACCCGGCGAAGCTGTCCAGGTTGCAGCTCCTCTGCTGCGACCACCTTTTCAGACAGCGCGCCAAGCAAAGCCAACCACCCCATGACAACGAACAGGAGAATTCCCCCTCCAAAGCCTGAAAACCTGAGCCGGCTCAACGTTTCTTTATCCACGCTCTTACCCATATCCTACACTCCTTGTTCATTTTGTTGACGTTTTTAAACGGCGCACATCACCCTCTCGCACGGTGATGCCCATTGCATCCAGGTATTCCAGGAAAGCCAATATATACCGGCGGCTGGTTCCGAAATAATCTCGCACCTCTGCTGCTGTTATCGTACCATGTTTTTCTAATAATTTCTTCACGATTTCCACCATTTCCTCAAAATTCGATTGCCTGAAAACCACTTCATTCGAAACGCAAATGAAATCTCCCCGCTCAACCAGAGCATTGAAGATTTCCTCCCCGACCTCGGCAACACATTCTTTTACCGTGGGAGGCGCATAAGGCGCCGCTTCGAAACGCTTGAGGAGTTTGTCAACCAGCGCTTGTTGCGAGGGATTTAATCGAATGATATGACTCGGACGAGATAATATCAAGCCACGCTCAACGACCTTTCCTTCCTGCATCCATTGCCGTAGAGCAGCATTAAGCAGCTTTGTTGGCATTTGCAGGCGGCTCTTAAATTCCTCGCGGGGAATTCCCTGACGCAGGGGATACATCTGATGATAGGAATCCAATTCCCAAATCGCCTGGTTCGTCTTTTGCTCCCAATATTCCCGGCTCAATAAAACTGAATGATCCGACAGCGCTGAGGAGCTGCCTTCATCCTCGAGCTTGATTAGCTTTCCTTCGCCGATGAGTTGGGCAATAACCCGATACACGGTCCCCGCCTCCAGATTCGAGCGCGCAATGATCTCCTGCAAAGTGGCTATGCCTGCCCCGCGCAGCACCTGGAGGAGGATACCTTCTGGAGAACCCTGGGCAAGCGTTGTCAATCGGGTAAGCACCTCTTCTGAAAAGCGTTTATGGCGTGAGGCTGGATGTGGGTCGAGCACCTCGCCGCCTCCCAGCGTTTCTGCCGGCGAAGGACGCCTCAAGATGTACCGATCGCCCCGCACGGCGACGACAGCATGGTCCAATTCGAGCTGCAACCAACCGATTTCTCCTGGGACAAGCTCATCAACTCCCAGCAGGCGCACCCTGGCGATCACTTCCGCCGCTCCTAGGAAAAGTTTGACTTCGTTATTATGACGCAATGGCTGGGAAACATCGGGCAACAAATGAAAGCTGACATCGATGCGCTTTGTCGGAAAATAATCATTGGGATGCGCCACGACATCGCCGCGGTTGATTTGATCTACCGCAATGCCCACAAGGTTGACGGCTGTCCGGCTGCCGGGAACAGCAAGGTCCTCCTTTTGCTTGTGAGTTTGCAGCCCTCGCACCCTGGCTCGCCGTTCCCCCAAAATGCCGCCCAGCAGGACGACCTCATCGCCAACGTGTAAACAGCCGTCGAGCAAAGTTCCGGTGACAATCGTTCCAAATCCCGGCATCGAGAAAACCCGATCCACCGGCAGGCGAGGCCTGGATAAATCTGGACGGGCGGGTTTCTTCGACAGTGTCAGGCTGATCGCACTGATCAATTCCGTCATCCCCTGCCCGGTGCGCGACGAAACGCGCACAATCGGCGCTCCATCCAAGACCGTTCCTCGCAGGAGGTTATGTAAATCATCCTCAACCATGAGCAGCCAGGCTTCATCGTCTACTAAATCAACCTTGGTCAAGGCGATGACGCCTGCCTGTATTTGCAGGATATTCAGGATAGCCAGGTGCTCGCGCGTCTGCGGCATGATTCCTTCGTCTGCCGCAACGACGAAAAGCGCAGCATCGATGCCGCCAACCCCTGCCAGCATATTAGCAATGAAATCTCTATGACCAGGAACGTCAATGAAACCCACTTCTTCGCCATCGGGGAGATATTCACTTTCAGGTAAAGTCATCCAGGCGAAGCCCAGGTCAATGGTCATTTCCCTCTCGCGCTCTTCTTTCAGGCGATCAGGGTGAATGCCCGTGAGCGCCTGAATTAGTGTGGATTTCCCATGATCAACATGACCTGCAGTGCCGATGACACGCATGGTTTGAACATCTCAGCGGCGCTGCCGCCCCACAGTTCTTTCATAAACCGAAACCCAATCATGAACCAAAGCCAGCAAATCCTGGAGACGTTTCTCTGCCTGTTCGTTGGTTTGGGATAATAAATCCTGTAATTCCTGAAAACCTTCTTCCAGCAGGGTTAAACGCTCAGCAGCCTTATTAAACTGGCGCAACATTTCATCTCGCTGCTCTTCCTGGGTCAACGTATAATTCGTCCAGCGTTTCTGGTCATCTGCACGGAATGTCACCCATTCCTGCCTGAAGCGGTCTTCAGCCAGGCGTTGTATTTCGGTGATTTCATTGATCCTTCGCTCGACCTTCTGGGTCAAATCTTCCAGGATGACTTGCGCCCTCTTGACATCCTTTTGAGTGGCATCCAGGCTCAACAATGAATTATCGATATCTTGAGCTTGTTTTTCGATCGTTTCGAAACGAGCTTGCCATTCTCTCCATGTGCGGTCTCTTTCCACCTGAGCCAGATTCTGCCTGTCCATGAACGCGTTCATGGCATCCTGCCGCTCAGATTCAACGTTGACCAGCTCGTTCAGCCGATTCTCTAGCCTGCGGATGGATGAGTTCAATAACTCGATTTGTCCTCGCTGATCATCCAGGCGTTTGCGCGCAGCAGTCAACTCGCCTTGTAAATCAAGAATTCTTCTATTATCCTGCTTGCGACCATCTTCTAATAAACGGATAGTCCGCAGGTATTCTTCTTCTGAGCGTCGCGCTTCGGCAAGTTTCGACTGGGTATCTTCGATCATCTTCTGTAAGCGGGCATCTTCATCCACCCTGAGCTGCAGGCTTCTCTCCAGCTTGGACAGCAGCTCCAAATCTTTTTTCAGCTCAAAAAGGTTATTCTCCAACGCCTTTGAAGCTGACAACCTGACCTTTTCGGCTTCATCGCTCCGCTTTTTGAACTCTTTGTCCATTTCATCCAGAGAGCGCTTTGTTTCAATGCGCATTTGCAACAGTTCGTCATCGAAATGATCCATGCGATTCACCACCGCTGACAAACGCGCAAGCTCCGCGCTCACTTCCTTGGCTTGAAGCGTCAGACTACCGACATTACCTTCCAGCCCGGCTAGCCGGCTCTCTAACAACGCCAGCAAATCCTTTTCCTTTCGCCGGTCCTCTTCGATCCATTGTATGCGCTGTAATAATTGTTCGAGCTCCATGAATATCTCCGATCGGTCAATGGCGAGGTAAATTCCCTGTTATTTGAGACCTCTTTCTCATGTTATGCATTATAGCATGTTCAACTTTTGAAAATAAAAGGGCAGCGAACGTTTGATTATGGTAAAAGATGCCCGAAGGAGTTCAACCCATTGACAAACAACGGCAGGAAGAGTTCAGGGAACATGCCAATGATCAACAAAGCAACTATTCCGCTTCCCAATAGCCATACACTTTGCCAGGATTCCATCCTGCGCCAATCCTGCTCATCGGAGCCGGCAACCATCACTGCCAGCGTTCGGAGCGCCGAAAAAAACAAACCAGCGCACGCCAGCAGCCCCAAAGAAGATTGAATGGCAGACACCCTTGCCAGGGTTTGCCATAAAGCCAGCCGAACAGGGAAACCCGCCAAGAGAGGAAAACCCGCCACCGATAATTGCGCCAGGATTAAACCTGTTGCAGCGATGGGCTTTTGACGAGCGATGCCTGCCAAATTGAGGCTGCTCAGAGATTGCCCTTTTTCGTTCAGAATAGATAGCGACAACGCCCACACGCCAAAAGCAATGGCTTTGGGCAAGAGCATGCCAAAGTAAATAATATAGCCTTCGGGCGGCAATCCCAGCGAGATAAGCGAGAGACCTGTTTCGATCAATAGCGCAAAGCTCAGGTTACGGTCGAGCCTGGTTTGAAAGGCAATGCCGATGCCGCCGGTCAATGCCAGCAACAGCCCTGCCAGACGCACGACAAATTGGACCAATTCTGAACCACGCAGCCACGCATACCGATCCAGGAAACCCAGCCCAAACAGGGTAATCATCAAAGGCAGCATCGTGGCAATGAATGCCACGGCATACGGGTTGGACTCTTCTGCCAGCATGACCACCCAGGTGTGAAATGGCGTTACCGCCAGCAAGAAAGCAAAGCCAAACCCTAATAAAGCCGCTGCCTGCACCACCAGGGTAATATCTGCAGGGGTTGTCTCGGCGCCTGTCACCATCCATTCTGTGATCAGGATAAAGGGAACGCCCAAGGTCTGGAAAGTGATATAGCGCAGAATGCCGCGCTGAGTCGGTTTGCCGGTCACAAAGAGCATCGGCACACTGATCAAAGCAGCTATTTCGATAATCAACACCGCATACAAGAAAGGTTCAACCGCTATTGCCGCAATCAACAGCGCCACAATTGCCAGCCCCATGGGGACGAACCGGCGCCCTGCCTGCGAGATATGGGCTGCGCCAAACCAGAAGGATGATACAAAGTAAATGATGGTCAGCATGGGGCGATCAGCGTCCTCCAGGATAAAGCGCCGCCCCAGGATAGAAAACGTGTCACTTATTCGGAAGGATAAAGCGCCAAGGGTAATTAACTTTTCGATTGGAACAAGCCAGGCAAGACCAGCCAGCGTCAGGCAAGCAAGCACGCCTGCCAGTACCGTGAGGCGATGCCACCGCCTCAACAGAAACAAAAGAAGGGCAATGATGCCTGGCGCGCCAATCCAAATCAATGGAGCGTTCATTCAACTGCCTCAACCGTTGGCGCCACCAACAAATAAACGCCGACAAAAGCCAACCCCAGGTTAATCACTGCCAAGAGCGCTGCGACTAACGTGGAAATTTCCAGGCTGGCGTAGAGAATTTCAAACCCGGCAAAAATCGTCAACAGACTGACAATAACGCGAAATGGATGCGATGACATTCCCAAATGCAATAATCCCATCCCCATCAGAATCATACTGCCAATAACCGCCTCGAGCCCTGCCTTTGGCAGCCACACTCGAAGTCCAGGTGCATTTGAATAAATGGCAAGCCCTACCAGAAGTGCAAACAGAAACCGCAGGATTTGGCTCGACAACCTGCGAACATCTGCTTCATCATGGCTTCCCGTGCTCAACGCCATACCTGCCCCCAAGATGGCGCTGACCATCCAGCCTGCCACCAGCTTGACAAGAGCCATCTCGAGCGGCCACGAGAAAGCCGTCAAAATAAACACACCGACATACTGCAGCGCTAAAGCAACCATCATCCAGCGCCAATGATGCGCCAGCAATAAGACAAATGAAGTCAAGGAAACCAGGAGGATTGCTGGAAGCGAGACAGCCGGAAAGTTGAAATCAGAGAGACTCATTTAGCGTAAAGCAATCAACTGCGACGAGATCGTCAAGAAAAAAATCAATATAACAACTGCCCAAAGAATCCCTGCTTCGGATTCCAGGAACAGGTTGAACCAATCCACAATGCGACCCATGACACGGTAGACGACCCAGAGGAGCTGGTAAAGCCACTCCAGGGAAAATATCCTTTCCCAGAGGCGGGTCAATTGAATTGCATATTGCTGATAGCGGCGGCTGACAAGCTGCACTGTTCTATTGAATGAAAATATAAGCCAGATGAAGCCTGCAGAGGCTGTAATGATCAACCCTAACCAGCTTTGCCATTCCCCGACTCCCAGGTTGGCAGATAAGGTCAAACCCAATGAATATTGAACCACCACCAACAACAAAAGCCCCGGTGTGTAAAGAAACCAGAGCGCCCCTTGCGCCAGAGCAGGCGGATCCACGTTGCGCCTCAAATGCTTGACGACGCCGAGCAGCAGAAACAGTTGCACTGCGCCAAAAATCAGGCTATAAGGCGCCCGGTCGCTCCAAAGTGATGTATAAATGCCCAATCCTGCCCAGGTAGGTGTAAAAGGCAGTGAAGATAAGCCGATGATGGCGGCTCCCATGACGGGGAACAGCGCCCGATGCCGGCTGGACAAGACAAACATGAACCCCCCCATGAGAATGCACGCCAGACTCCAAGACAGGCACGCAATGGGTTGAGCGGATACCGCCGCTGCCACGCATAATGAAACCACACTCAAAATCCAATACGGGCGACCACTCAGTTCGCTCGCTGCGATGATCCAGGAAACCACGCCATAAATCCCCGCCAATGCCGTCAACGCCAAAATCCAAGGGATGAAAACTTCAGGGACTTCAAATTCAGCCATGCGGACTAACAACACCAGGCTGGCTGCCACCGGAACCAGGCGCAAGGGAGTGCCCAAGCCTTTTCGAAGGGGACGATCATGCAAGAAGGGCGGGTGGAGCGGTAAGACCCCCAGGCGCAATCCCGCCGCCAGCAACATCACTAAACTGGTCAACGGCGACATCCTCCCGAGATCAAATTGCGCCTCAGACGGGGCTTCAATAAACGTTGTCACCATAAGAAAGAAGGTGCCAAAGACGCGGGCTGAGATGACCCACACGATTCGCCGGCGAAGCTCGCTCCGCCGAATCCAGCGGAACAAAATGACGATTTCGAAGATGTCGATCGCCGACCAGATCAACATCAGCGTCAAAGGATTTGCAGCCGTCACCGATAATAATCCCAAGCCAGTGAGAATCAACATGCCCGCCCAGGTGTACCAGGCGCCGCTCGTCTGGCTGACTGAAGCAGTCAACAATACGGAAAGCGTCATCGTCGCCAACGCCAGGGCTAAAGACCATGAGACGGTATCTAAAAGAAATGTTGGCGAGACCGGAAAGAGCGCCTGCGGCTGCCAGTCAACAGACAGCACGATGACCGGCTGTTCGGGCTTTGCGAACAACACCAACAGGAACACAACGAGCGCCGTCAGGCTGGCGATCACCCAATGGAAAGCAAAATCTGGCTTGACCAGGTGAATGATCCACAAGATGAATGGGATGAGTACGACCAGGGCAACCGCAATCGGTATCAACACAGGCTGGCTTCCTATTTCTCCTGAAGAGCCTCAAATTGAGACAGTGTCATTACAGGATGCTTCCCAAATCACGGTATAGATAACGCCCCATGCCAGCCTTTCCCAGCCAGCGCCCCTGATCGACGATCAAGTTGCCGCGCAGGAAAACTTTCTCGGGAAATCCGATCAGTTCCATGCCCTCATAGAGATTGTAATCCGTCCGGTGTTGAGCGCAGGCAACGCCATATTTCACCTTCTTTTCAGGATCCCAGATGACTAAATCGGCGTCGGAACCAGGTGATAGAACGCCTTTGCGGGGATATAAACCGAATATCTTTGCCGGATTGGTACTGGTCAAGGCGACGAATTGATTGGGCGTCAGTCGTCCGGCGCGCACCCCATGAGTCCACAGGACAGGCAGCCTGTCCCCCACCCCCGGTACACCATTGGGAATCTTCGTAAAGTCTCCAGCGCCAAGCTCTTTACCGGGAATCGCGATGGGCTTGCCCTCGTAAAGGATCGCCTGCGACCCGTTGAAAAAGAACGAACAATGATCTGTGCCAATCGTCTGGATGATGCCTTCCTTCAACCCTTGCCAAAGGCGGCGCTGATCGGCTGCGGTGCGCAAAGGCGGCGAACAAATCCATTTTGCCCCATCCGGTCCAGCCAAATGGTCTTCGGTAAAGCATAAGTACTGCGGGCAAGTTTCCCCCATCACAGGCAAGCCTTGTCCTCGGGCGTAAGCCAGTTGATCGACTTCGCCAGCGGCGTTCATGTGAACAATATAGAGCGGGGCGCCTGCTTGAGCCGCCAACGCTGCCCCTCGCAAGACGGCTTCAACCGCTCCCCACGCCGGACGCGTCCTGGCGTGCCAGATCGGCTCAGTGTTCCCCTGTTCCAATGCCTCTGCCACCAGAATATCGATCACATCGCCATTCTCAGCGTGCAGCAAGGTCAACAAACCAATTTCTTTTGCCTGTCTTAAAGCGAGGAAAATTTCCCAATCCTGCAATCGCAGCCGGTTGTTATAAGCTGTGAAAACTTTGATCGAAGTGATTCCCCTGCTGGGCAAATCTTTCAGTTCGGCTTTCACATGATCATTCCAGCGGGTGATGTTCATGTGAAAGCCGAAATCGATGGCAGCTTTCTCATCTGCTTTGGCATGCCAGGCAGAGATATCTTCTGCCAGAGACGACAACTCTTGAGGGATAAAATCGATGACCGTGGTCGTGCCGCCAAAAGCCGCTGCCTTGTGACCGGTGTAATGATCATCGGACGAAACCGTGCCAAACATCGGAAGGTCGAAATGCGTGTGCGGGTCGACGCCTCCAGGCAGGATGAATTTACCCGCCGCATCGATCACGTCACAGCCTTCGGCAGGGAGATTGACGCCAATTTGTGCAATCTTCTCGCCCTCGATGAGAATATCGGCTGAATACAGGTCAGACGCTGTGACCAAAGTACCCGATTTAATGACCAGGGTCATGTAAACCTCCTATACACCTGTTTGTTCCTCATAAAGCTGAATGCCTTCCGTATCAACATCTGCCAGGAGCTGCAAAACAGTCTTTCGTAGAACGGGATGACACATATCCGGCGCAAGATCAGCCAGCGGCACTAAGACAAAGGCTCTTTCATGCAGCCGGGGGTGTGGTATAGCCAGCGTGTGATCTTCATAGATCAAATCATCATAGAATAGGATGTCAATGTCGATGACGCGGGGACCATTGCGAATGGTTTCTGTCCTGCCCAGGTCGCGCTCGATCTGCTTGAGATGCCTGAGCAGCGCAATGGGTGTCAACCGCGTCTGCCCAGCGATGACTTGGTTCAAGAACTTGGGCTGGTCAACGATTCCCCAGGGAGGGGTTTCATAAACCGGTGACTGGCAAATCGGCTGTACCTGCGGCGCTAACGCCTGGATCGCCCGGCGCAAATGGGCGCTTCGATCGCCCAGATTCGATCCCAGAGCAAGATAGGTGGTTATCATTGACTTCTCATGAGCAACACTCTGGCGTTGCTAAAGCATACCATAAAACCAACCCAGGCAAATTGCGATTCTACGATGCTGCCTGAAAATTGCTAAAAACCTGCTCACAAGCTAAAATAGGATTATCACACACCAAATGTCAGGTAAGATTTTGGGAGTCCTATGGCACAGGCAACCTTTCACTTTCCACGCGGGTTCCTTTGGGGGGCAGCTACTGCTGCTCATCAGGTCGAAGGCAACAATCAAAACAACGATTGGTGGGCATGGGAACAGGACCCAAGCCATATCCTTCAAGGGCATAAATCTGGGTTAGCTTGCGACTGGTGGGGAGGGCGCTGGCGGGAAGATTTCGACCGCGCCGCGGATGGAAACCAAAACGCGCAGCGCATCTCGGTGGAATGGAGCCGCATCCAGCCTGCCCCAGACCGCTGGGACGAAACCGCCCTCGACTTTTACATCGAGATGCTGCGAGGATTGCGGGAACGCAATTTGACGCCTCTGGTTACCCTGCATCATTTCAGCAACCCAATCTGGTTCGCCGAAATGGGAGGATGGGAGAACGAGGAGGCGCACTTGATCTTCGAGAAGTACGTCAGGAAGACAGTAGACGCGCTGCGGGACTATGTCAATTACTGGGTTACCATCAACGAGCCTAACGTTTACGCTTTCGAAGCTTATCTCTTTGGCTTGTTTCCCCCTGGTAAAAAAGAGCCATTAACCACGATGCGGGTGCTAACTAACCTGGCGCGCGCACACGCCGCGGCGTACCATGCCATTCACGCCTTGCAGCCGGCTGCACGGGTGGGAGTTGCCCACCATTACCGGGATTTCAAGCCTGCCAAAGCCTGGTTTCCCCTCGATAGAGGGGTAACAGGCATCAATTCGAAGGTTTTCAATGACATATTCCCCCGCGCCCTGGCAACCGGCATCGTTGCCACGCCATTCAGCCGCAGCAAGATTCCGCAGGCGAAAGGAAGCCAGGATTACTTTGGCTTGAATTATTACACCCGCGACCGCGTCGCCTTCAGCCTGCTGCACCCGGGCGAATTGTTCTCACATCGCTATTACCAGCCCGGAGCGCAGCTCAGCGCAACGGGTTTCCTGGCAAATGAACCCGAGGGGATGTACGATGCCATTCGATGGGCGCTGCAATTCAAGCTGCCAATTCTGGTGACCGAAAACGGGGTCGAGGACCCTGAAGACCAATTACGTCCCATTTACCTGGCGCAGCATTTACATCAAACCTGGCGGGCAGTCAATTTCAACTTTCCAATCAAAGGCTATTTTCACTGGACATTGGTGGACAACTTTGAATGGGAACGCGGCTGGACGCAGCGCTTCGGCTTGTGGGAACTGGATCCAGCAACGCAAAAGCGACGTAAACGCCCCTCTGCAGATTTTTATGCCGAAATCTGCCGTGAAAATGGACTGTCTTCAGAGATGGTACAAAAGTACGCCCCCTCGCTTTCTGAAGAATTGTTCCCTGATTAGCCTGGATGGCGTGGTGAAATCCCCTCTTGCGCCCCTGCCCGCCCACAAAAAGGGTGATCAGGATGTGACAATCATCAAAAAATAATCGTGACCTTCTTTATTGACACCTTCAATCGCTTTCGTATAACATAACATTATCGGATTTTTCTGAGGAGCAGTTTATGGAAGGACTTACGCTGGCAAGATTGCAGTTCGCGATCACAACGGTTTACCATTTCTTCTTCGTCCCCTTGACACTGGGACTATCGATCATTGTGGCGATCATGGAAACCTTATACGTCCGCTCGGGTCAAGAGGTCTATAAGCGGATGACCAAGTTTTGGGGAAAACTTTTCCTGATCAATTTCGCCATGGGCGTTGTCACCGGAATCGTCCAAGAATTCCAGTTTGGCATGAACTGGTCGGAGTATTCCCGCTACGTTGGCGATATCTTCGGAGCGCCTTTAGCCATCGAGGCATTGCTTGCATTCTTTTTGGAATCCACTTTCCTGGGCATCTGGATTTTCGGCTGGGAGCGCCTCTCCAAAGGCTTGCATGCAACCGTCATGTGGCTGGTAGCTATTGGCTCCAATGTCTCCGCGCTTTGGATACTGATTGCCAACTCTTTTATGCAGGAGCCAGTAGGGTTCCGCATCGAAAACGGCAGGGCAGTCCTTACGGATTTCTTTGCCGTCGTGCTCAATCCTAATATCTGGTACCAGTTCCCTCATGTCTTCTCCTCCGGGCTGGTCACTGCGTCTTTCTTCATCCTGGGAATCAGCGCTTACCACATCCTGCGAAAGAATGAGCCGGAATTCTTCCGCCGCTCCTTCCAAATAGCGGCTATCTTCGCTACAGTCTTTACCATCCTGCTGGTCTTGAACGGTCACAGCCAGGCTCAGCACATGGTCAGGAGCCAGCCGATGAAAATGGCAGCCGCTGAGGCGCTTTGGGAAACCGAAAGCCCGGCTTCATTCTCCCTGTTTACCATCGGCGATATGCGCAACCGTAAGGATGTTTGGGCAATCCGAGTGCCGCGGTTATTAAGCCTGCTCGCATATAACCAGCTCGAGGGTACGGTGAAAGGCATGAACGATTTGCAGGCTGAGTACGAGGCATTGTACGGACCGGGGGATTACATCCCTCCTGCGATTATCCCGTATTGGTCATTCCGTATCATGGTCGGCGCAGGATTCCTGTTAGTGGCGCTTGCCATCTACGCTCTCTTCCTCGTAATGGGAGAAATGATCGAGAAGCGCACTTTATTCATCAGGATTTTACCCTGGGCGATTGCCTTGCCTTATCTGGCAAATACCACGGGCTGGCTGCTGACTGAAGTCGGGCGGTTCCCCTGGGTTGTGTACGGCTTGGTAAAACTGGAAAACGGCGTCTCACCGAACGTCACGCCTGCGATGTTGTGGATTTCCTTGCTGGGATATATCCTGATATATGGAGCGCTCATCGTCGCGACGGTTTATCTGCTGCAAAAATATGCGAAGGCTGGTCCCCAGGCAACTGACGCGGGCTCATCGATCAATATTGATGAACCTTTGCCTGTAGCCGTCAAACCCCAAGAATAAGAGGGCAACCAGTCATTGGAGGCGTTATGGACTTGAATACCCTTTGGTTTTGCCTGATTGCTGTTTTGTACATTGGCTTTTTCATCCTCGAAGGCTTCGATTTTGGAGTGGGCATGTTGCTGCCATTCCTTGCAAAAAAGGACGTACAACGCCGGGTGGTCATCAATGCCATCGGTCCTCATTGGGACGGGAATGAGGTCTGGCTGCTGACTGCCGGAGGCGCCACCTTTGCCGCCTTCCCACAATGGTATGCTACCATGTTCAGCGGCTTCTACCTGCCTTTCTTCCTGCTGTTAGTGGCTCTAATCCTGCGGGGCGTGGCTTTCGAGTTCCGCAGCAAAGACGAAAATCCTGCCTGGCGGCGGCTATGGGATGGGTGCATCTTCGCCGGCAGCCTGGTTGCCGCCCTGCTGCTAGGAGTTGCCTTTGCCAACCTGGTGCGCGGCGTGCCCATCGACGCCCAGATGCAATACGTGGGCGGCTTTTTCAACCTGCTCAATCCTTACGCCTTGTTGGGCGGAATCACCACCATCATGGTCTTTCTGCTCCACGGCGCGATTTTCCTGAGCATGAAAACCAGCGGCGATGTGGAGGCAAGAGCCAAAGCCCTCGCCCAAAAGCTATGGCTTCCAACGGTCATTGCCTGCCTGGTGTTGCTGATCGCCACCTACCTGTCCACCGATTTTGTTGCCAGGTTGGGCATCAACCCCGGCGTGATTCCGCTCACAGGCATTGCAGCAATCTTGTTGCTTGGATACTTCTTACGAAAGGGCAGGTATGGCTGGTCTTTTGTAATGACCTGCCTGACGATTCTTTCAGCGCTGATCACGATGTTCCTTTACTTGTACCCACGGGTGATGATTTCCAGCCTGAACCCGGCTTGGAGCCTGACCATTTACAACGCTGCTTCCAGTGAGCTGACGCTGCGCACCATGTCCATTGTGGCATTGATCTTTGTTCCCATCGTGCTGGCATATCAAGCCTGGAGTTACTGGATTTTCCGCAAACGAATCGAAGAAAAGCCGGGAAGCCTGACGTATTAATACTGAGCTGAAACTGGTTGACCGCAGACTGCTGGACGAAGCCCAACGACATCCGGCATGGTTCAGCCTGTCGCTTGGACTGACCTTAGCCAGCCACCTGATCGCTATCGCTCTGGCATTCTGGCTGAGCAAGATCATCAATGCCGCCTTTCTCGAAGGCGCGTCACTGAATGACACAATGCCAAGCCTCGCCTGGCTGCTGCTGCTCATCCTGTTGAGAACTGCGCTCGCCTGGGGTGGGCAAGTTGCCTCCAACCGGCTTTCTCTCGAGATCAAAACCTCGCTGCGCCTGCGTTTATATGACCATCTGAATGCACTGGGACCCGCCTGGCTACGCCGGGAAAGCGCCGGCGATCTGGCGCATTTATTGACCGAAGGTATCGAGGCGCTTGACGCCTATTTCAGCCAATACCTTCCCCAGCTATTCCTGGCTTTATGTGCGCCGCTTATCATCCTGGCATTTGTCTTCCCCATTGACGCGCTCACCGGACTGGTTTACCTGCTGACTGCGCCGCTCATCCCGTTTTTCATGGTGTTGATCGGAAACCGCGCCAATCAGCTCACCCAGCGCCAATGGCGCCTGCTGAGCCGCCTGAGCGCCTATTTCCTGGATGTCATCCAGGGACTGACCACGCTGAAAACCCTGGGGTACGCCCAGGAGCAGGCTGCAAATCTGAGGGCGGCAGATGACCGTTACCGCCAAACGACCATGGGTATCCTGCGGGTGTCGTTCCTCTCCGCTTTTGCCCTGGAAATGCTCTCCACCCTCAGCACGGCTATCGTTGCAGTCGCCATTGGGCTGCGCCTGCTGGCTGGGAAGATGAGCTTCGAACCCGCCTTTTTCATCCTGGTGATCACGCCGGAGTTTTACCTGCCATTGCGCACGCTGGGAATGCGTTTTCATGCCAGCATGGCTGGAAATTCGGCAGCCGCGCGCATCTACAGCTTGCTAAACATTCCTGCTGCTTCTGAAACAGCACAGCGTTTTAAAGCGCAATCCGCCAGCAGCGAACCGCCTGAGATTCTGTTCGAAGAAGTGACCTTTCGCTATCCGGACGGGCGGGGAAGCCTGGATGGAATCAGCTTCAAGCTTCCAAAGGGGAAAGTCACTGCGCTGGTTGGTCCCAGCGGCGCAGGGAAAAGCACCATAGCCGGTCTGCTGCTGGGATTTATGACGCCTACCAGCGGGCGCATCCTGGTTGACGGAAAACCGATGCAGCCAGGCGAACTTGCCTGCGCCTGGGTGCCGCAAATGCCGTTCCTGTTCCAGGATACGGTGCGCGCCAATATCAGCCTGGGACACCCCGAAGCATCGCTGGAACAAGTGCGGGCTGCTGCTCGCCTGGCAAATGCAGATGCGTTCATCCAGGCGCTGCCGGCTGGGTATGACACGCCGATCGGCGAACGCGGCTTGCGCTTGAGCAGCGGTCAGGCGCAGCGCATTGCTTTAGCCAGGGCATTCCTAAGAGATGCTCCCCTCTTGATTCTGGACGAAGCCGCTTCCAGCCTGGATCCAGAAAGCGAGCAATTGATTCGCGATGCCGTCCATCGAATCTCAGCCCGGCGCACGGTGCTGGTCATCGCCCATCGCCTGAATACCGCTGCCCAGGCTGATCAGGTGATCGTGCTAGAGGCAGGGCGGATTGTCGAGCAGGGGAAACATGAAGCGCTGACCGCCAGCGGAGGCGTCTATGCCAGGATGACGAAAGGGGAAATATTTCTCCAGTCTCCGGCAGATGTCTCATCCTGGCGCTCTGCGAATGTCTCCCCTCCCACGCCAGGAGAGGGTAACAGGTCACCCGCAACCCTGAACTCACTCTCGGGAGCAGAGGGAGAACCAACGCCCTCATCCCGGCGCTCTACGAGCGTCTCCCCTCTCACGGGCGAAAAGGGGAATTTTGCCATACTGATCAGGCTATTGGGGCTGCTCACGCCTTTTAGCCGATGGATCGCCCTTTCCATCCTGGCTGGCTGTTTGACGGTCATCTGCAGCGTGGGGCTGATGTCAGCCTCGGCATACATCATTTCATACGCTGCGTTGCAGCCTTCCATTGCGGAACTACAGGTCGCCATTGTCGGTGTGCGCTTTTTTGGCATCAGCCGAGGGGTGTTCCGTTACCTGGAACGGCTCATCAGCCACGAAACGACCTTCCGCACACTGGCAAACCTGCGCGCCTGGTTTTACACCAGGCTGGAACGACTCGCGCCGTCGGTAGCACTGAAGTACCACTCCGCGGATATCTTTACCCGGATTTATGCCGATCTGACGTCTTTAGAAAGTTTCTTCGTGCGCAGCCTTGCGCCTCCGCTGGTTGCTGTACTTTCAGCCCTGGCAGCAGGGGTATTGATGTCTCTATTCGCTCCCTCACTGGCGACAATCTTGCTTGGTTTCCAGGCAATCGCAGGAATCATCCTTCCTTTCACGGTTTTCAGCATAGGAAACCGCCACGCAGCACAAGTGGTATATAGCCGGGCGGAAACCAGCCGTTTGATTGTGGACGGCATCCAGGGAATGCCTGATTTGAGGGTATTTTGCCAGACAGGAGAACACCTGAAAAAAGTAAACAAGGCAATCCACAGATGGCAGGCATTCCAAAAAAGGGGGATTTGGACTCTGGCAGCGGGACAAACGCTGGGAAGCGGACTTGCCTACCTGGGAATGTGGGCTGTGCTGGCGCAGGCGATCATGCTGCTGGACCAGGGGCAATTGCAACCGCTGGCCTTGGGGGTGGTAGCGCTGGCAGCTTTGACCAGCTTCGAAGCGGTCATTCCGCTGTCAGAGAGCGCCCAGCAGCTAGGCAACCACCTGGCTGGCGCCAGGCGATTGTTCGATATCATCGATTCTCAACCTCAGCCTCAAATCGCTGCACCCAGCAGGGAAGCGCCTGAGCATAAAGAAATCCGTTTTAAAGCGGTTTCTTTCCATTATCCAGGAGAGACGAGTTTCCGCCTGGAGGCGATCGACTTTTCCCTTCCAGCAGGCAAGCGGCTGGCAATCGTCGGTCCCAGCGGTTCCGGCAAGACCACTCTGCTCAACCTTCTGCTGCGCTTTTGCGAACCTTCTGGCGGAGAGATTCTGTTCAACGGTCAAAAGCTGGACAGTTTTTCGGCTGAAGCGCTGCGCCGGTCATGGGGAATCGTCTGGCAGCAAACATACCTGTTCAACACCACACTGCGGGAAAACCTGCTGCTGGCAGCACCAAGTGCCAGCCAGTCGGAAATCGAACTTGCTTGCGCCCAGGCGCAGTTGGCTGACTTCGTCGCCTCGCTTCCACAGGGATATGACACGTTGATCGGTGAAGGCGGCTTGCTGCTCAGCGGCGGCGAACGCCAGCGCCTGGCTATCGCCCGGGCGCTGTTAAAGAACCCCAGGCTGCTCATCCTGGATGAGCCGACCGCTAACCTGGACCCACTGACCGAAGCTGCCATCCTGGCAATGCTGCTCCGCCTGTCTGAGGGGCGCAGCTTGCTGCTGATCACCCACCGGCTGGTGGGCATGGACGCCTTCGATGAAATCCTGGTCATCAAGTCAGGAAGCATCGTCGAGCGCGGGAAACATGGCGAACTGCTGGCGCTGGGAGGCAACTATAGCCAGCTCTGGGAGGCGCAAAACCAATTTTTGCTTTAGCTATGGTATAATCTCGCCCGCCAATTGAAGATAGTCTATGGAGAGGTCGCGTAGTCTGGCCTAGCGCGCACGCCTGGAGAGCGTGTTTCCCGCAAGGGAACGAGGGTTCAAATCCCTCCCTCTCCGCCTGGATGATTACATCACGAAATTGCTCAGCCTCTGCTGGGCAATTTTCCTTAAAAGACAATAAAAAAGTTGCCTGTTGGGGGTAAATAAATCATCGTAACCAGATAATTATGATAGACTATAGGAAATTTTTGCCATGGGAGTCATTTTATGAAAAGTACTGCTAAAAGTTACGGCAAAGTCGCAGTCTGGTTTCACTGGATCAGCATGTTGCTGATTCTGGTCCTCGCCCCAATGGGGATGCTGATGGTCAGGATGCCGGATGGGGAAACCCGCGTCAGCCTATACCGTCTGCATTCGTTTATCGGTTTTACAGTCACATGGTTGACCGTATTCCGGGTGATATGGCGGTTCTTCGATAAATCACCAGAAGCGCCGCCCGGGATGAGCGGCTGGAACCTCAGGCTCTTCAAAGGGGTTCACATTGTACTGTATGCCATTTTACTGGGATTGGGTTTCAGCGGATCAGCCATGCTGTTCTTGAGCGGGGCGATGCCGCCGACCAACCTCACTCCGGAGATGATCGCTGCTGATTTACCACCGCGCCTGGGGCATAGCCTGTTTTCAAAGGTGTTCCTGGCGCTTTTTGCTGCCCACGTCGGCGGCGTATTGCTGCACCAGTTCACCAAAGGGGATGTGTTCTCGCGCATAGGAGTTCCCTGGTTCAAGCCAAAAAGCGCATAAGAACGTACTCGCCATCGAAAAACAGCCTGGGTCAGCCAGGCTGTTTATTTATTAATCGAATCTTCGCAAGGGGAAAAACTATCAAGCAACTGGCGCCTCATGAGGATTGAGGTGTAATCTTCTCGCGCCAGTCGCTCAAACGCAAAGTCTGTGATTGATTTATAATTGCACCCCGAAAGGATAGCGAAACTATGAAAAAAACCATCCAGATTGCGGTGTCCATGTTCCTTCTGTGTGCAATGGCAGCCTGCCAGAAAGCTGCCGGCATCCAGGTAACCGATGCCTGGGGACGGGCATCGCCGAATGTAACCTCAACAGGCGCTTTCTACATGACCTTGCAGAACCAAACGAACGAAGTGGACCGGCTTACCGGAGTGCAGACAACCGCTTGTGGAACGGTTGAGCTGCACGAAACCTACATGACAGAAGACGGAGCCATGGGTATGCGCCCGGTCGCTGGCGGCGTCATCGAGATACCGGCTAACGGCGAAGTCAATTTGGAACCGGGCGGCTTGCACGTGATGTGCCTGGATAAGATAGAAGATTTCACCGCCGGAAAAAAGATTACGCTGACCTTGAAGTTCGAGAAAGCCGGCGAGGTGCAAGTTACCGCAGAAATCAAAGAAGTGCAAGGAATGAGTGATTGAAGCCATGAAACCGATCTTTCGTTTTTCTTTGATCATCTTGCTAAGCCTGTCGCTGTGGGCATGCAGCGGCGGACAGAAAAACACAGCAGAGTCCAGCCCTGGCAATGCCAACGCAGGCGCAGAGTTGTTTGCCAAACCAGTACTGGGCAGCCAGGCAGGCTGCAAGACCTGTCATTCCCTGCAGCCTGGGGTGGTTATCGTCGGTCCCTCGCTGGCGGGGATTGCCTCCCTGGCGGCAGAGCGTGAGGCTGACAAATCGGCGGAAGAATATCTGCGCGAATCGATCACCGCTCCCAACCAATACCTGGTTGAGGGCTACCCCGAAAACGTCATGCCGTTGGTCTATGAGAAAGAATTGACCGCTGAAGAGATCGACAGCCTGGTGGCTTATATGTTAACGTTGAAATAAAAGTCAACCGCCGGTCGTCAGGGCGCGCAGGGAGATGCCGAAGAGAAACAGCATCGATGTAGCATAGATGAGCATATCCCTGCGGTCTGAGCGCCCACGGGTGAACGCATAGACCGCCGGAATGGTCAGTGCGGTGACAACGCCATAGAGAATATGAATGCCGCGCTCAGGGCGCAGCGCGTTGATCAGCCACATATACGCGCCGATAGCGCCCTGCACCAGGATTAGAATCTCACCAATCACCAGCGCTCCCCAATAGCTGCTATCAACGCCCTGTTTGCGGAAAAAACGCCAGAACGCCCAAAGCGACAAAGCCAGGCAATAGAGAATTACGGTATTTGCCAGGCGACCATGAATCATCGGTAATGACATTGAATTGCGCCTCCACATTGAAATTTGCCGCCTGAGACCAGGCAGTCGCCTTACCAGGTTTTCACGGATTTCCCCAGACGCAAGATGGTCTTGCGATCAACGCTCTGCCTGCTCTTTGCAGGCTCGTCTGCCGATCCTGCGTTGCTGTTGACGGGCGTTTCCGTGTTTGCCTTATTATAAAGCATCGTAGAGGATTGCCACGGGACGCCAGCCATTGATAGCGCCCACAAGCCTGAGGGTCAGCCGTCAATGATTTGAGAATCACCCTTTTGTAATTCATGAAATCACCCTGATTGGATTCTCGAGAGCCATAGCAAACCTGATGTTCTCTGGTAAACTATGGGCTGAAAAACGGATTTATTTCACCTTATTTGCCTTTATTTGTGATAATATTAACAAGGCAACTTTCGAACACAAGAAAACTGTGAGGAGAAGCGAACCATATGGCTGATGAGGCATCTACAAAAAAGCCCAAGATCAACCGACGCGAGTTTCTAAACCTTGCCTGGCTGGCATCGCTGGGGTTTTTAACCTTAAACCTGGGCGGCGTCACTTACCTCTTCTCATTGCCGCGCTTCAAAGAGGGGGAATTCGGCGGGGTGTTCACCGCCGGTAGAGTATCTGACCTGCCCAAACCCGGCGAAGCTCCCTTGAATTTTCCCAAAGTAAAGCTGTGGATATCGCACACCGAGCGCGGCGTGGCAGCCATTTATAAAGTCTGCACTCACCTGGGATGTCTGTACAATTGGAACAGCCAGGAAGGTAAGTTCATCTGTCCGTGTCATGGATCGCAGTTCCAACTGGATGGCGAATACATCCGCGGACCTGCGCCGCGTTCTCTCGACCGTTTTGTTATTCAGGTTGTCGCTGAAGACGGCACCGTGCTGGCAGAAACCGACCCTGCGACCGGCGACCCTGTGCCGCCCCCGGATGATCCCAACGCGGTGATCAAAGTGGACACCGGGCGCAAGGTCGTTGGAAAAACACACTCCTGATTGGACGATTCGATAACTCTCAATTGACACGGGAAAGAACTATGCTGAATTCCGCGAAATTACAAGATTTCAAAAAGAAAGCTTACCAGGCGCTTGACAACCGGGTGCGCATCATCACCGCCGGGATGGGGTTGAATGAGCTGCGGGCAGTATTGCGCGGCGACCCGCCGACTGAAAAGCCCAACCCGCGCTATAAAGTGCACACCACCAGTTTCCTGTTTCACATTCGCCCCCGCTACTACGAGAAAGCCTCTACCATCTTCACCCATACCTTTCGGCTGGGTTTCTTTACGGCTTTCTTCTTCTTTGTCGAGATCTTCACAGGTTTGATCCTGATGATCTTTTACACCCCCTCGCCCGAAAAAGCTTACGACTCAATCCTCAATCTGATGAGCAACGTGCCTTTCGGTCAAATGATGCGCGATATCCACCGCATCGGCGCAGAAGGCATGGTGGCATTCACTGTCCTGCATATGCTGAGGACTTACCTGACCGGTTCATACAAGAAGGAACGCAGCTTCACCTGGCTGACCGGCGTTGTGCTGCTGTTGATCACGCTGCTGTTGAGCTTCAGCGGTTACCTGCTGCCCTGGGACCAGCTGGCTTATTGGGCGGTGACCATCGGCACCTCGATGGTCGAGGCTGCGCCGCTGTTTGGCAATGAGGTGAACCTGCTGCTGCGCGGCGCGCCGGATATTGCCGCCGATGGCTTGCTGCGCTTTTACCTGATTCACGTGGTGCTGGCGCCGCTGGCAGCCATCCTGGTGATCAGCATCCATTATTACAAAGTCTCGCGTGAACATGGCATCTCGTTGCCTGCCAAGTATGAAGAAGGCAATGTGCCCCCTGAAGCGAAGAAAGAAGCCCGCCAGCGCATCGATTTCATCCCCGACCTGCTGACGCATGAGGTTTTCCTCACCGCCCTGGGGCTGCTGGCGTTGGTAGTGGGCGCAGCTTACATCTACCACGCCCCGCTGGAAAACGTGGCAAATCCCCTCCAGACGCCGCTGGACACCAAGGCGCCCTGGTATTTCCTCTGGCTGCAAGGTATGCTCAAGATCGACCCGGCTGCCATCTTCGAAAGCTTATTCGCAAGAGTGGGCATAGAGATTGAACTCAGTTACCTATTGAATAGCAAGCAAATCATGGGGATTGTGCTGCCCACGATCTTATTTGGGTTGCTATTTGCGGTGCCTTACCTGGACCGCAACCCACACCGCAGCCTGTTCAAGCGACCGATAGCCGTATCGATTGGTCTGTTTTTCGTCCTGGTGCTGGTCATGCTGACCTACATGGGGCAGCCTGGCTACGGCATCGAGACCCCAGCCGCCACACGCATCATCCAGGACCTGGCGCCCGAGGAAGGCGAGGGACCCTTGCGGGAGATACCTTTCGACCAGCTCCAGCCAGGCGTTTATGAAGTGAATATCACCCGCGCCGAAAAATTATGCCCGGAGCTCGACTTTGGCTGCCCAGCGTTGGAAGAAGTGTTTGCCGAATACACCCGGCGCATCAACCAAGCGGCTGAGGAAGGCAAGCTGCCCAACGTACAGGCGGTGATGGTGATCGAAGACTGGCAAAAGGACTTACGCAAGGTGACCCCGCGCATCATCTGGAGCGACCCGGTCACCGGCGAGACCAAAACGTATGAACGGCACATCTTTCTCCACCGGAATCGCGGCGGGGATTAAACGGGAAGTGGAGGACTGTGAATGTCACGCGTTCAAGTAGAAATCGCACTGGGTTTCTTGCTGGTAATGGCAACCAGCATCATCCTGCTGGTTTACGGTTTCAACGAGCCAAACCGGATGGAAGCCTTTGCCATGGCGCAGGAGGCGCACGCTATCGAGGTAGGCGCTGCCCTTTATGAATCCAACTGCAGCGGCTGTCATGGGCTGCAGGGTCAGGGCGTGCCGGGGCTGTGCCCACCGCTCAACGACCGCCACTTGTTCACAGACCGCCTGAAGGAAGTGGGCTGGAGCGGTGCGCTGGAAGATTACATCGTCGCCACGATCTCCAGCGGCAGGGTCGTCTCGACCCGCCCCGATCAATATGTGGGCGGCGGCAGACCCGCCATGCCTGCCTGGTCGGAAAAATACGGCGGTCCACTGCGCGAAGACCAGATTCGCTATATCGCCCGCTACGTGATGAACTGGGAAGCGACCGCCCTGCAGCAGGTCGAATTGATAGAAATCGTTTCGCCGGTTTCTGACGACCCCGTGGTGCGCGGTCAGGCAGTGTACCAGAAAAATGGCTGCGGCGGCTGTCACACGCTTGGAGCGCTGAGCGCCGGCGTTGTCGGACCCAACTTGACCCAGATTGGCGCTGTGGCTGAGACGCGCAAAGAAGGGGTTTCAGCAGAGGATTACTTGCGAGAATCGATTCTCAATCCCAATGCGTATATTGTGGAAGGCTTTCAGCCCGACATCATGCCCAAGAACTACGGCGACTTGCTCACTCCAGAAGATTTGGATGACCTGATCGCCTTCCTGGCAGCCCAAAAATAACGCCGCTTTGCCCAGAATCGAAGGGAACTCGAATGGTCTCTCACCGTTTGCTCACCGTTTTCTCCCTGTCCATCCTGTTGTTCATGGCAGTCCTGGCGCTGCCGGTGAATGCTCAGCAAGGCAGCGATCAAGACAAGCTGGAACAAGGCGCAAGGCTATATGAAGAGAACTGCCGCATGTGTCACGGCGACAGAGGAGAAGGACGCGTGGGCGCCACGCTCTCCAAGAACTGGCCTTCCATCCGACCGGACTTGCGCATCAAGGCTACCATCGAAAATGGCGTTCCAGGCTCGCCCATGCCAGCGTGGAGCGTTGCCAAAGGAGGACCACTGAGCGCCGAGGAAATCGAGGCGCTGGTGGCGTATATCTTGAGCTGGGAAACGGGCGAACCGCTGGTCATCCCCACGCAGGCGCCTGTCACGCAGCGACCGACGCTTGCGCCCTTGCCAGAGGTCAAAGGCGACCCTAATCGCGGCGCCATCTTATTCGATGAGAACTGCGCGGTGTGCCACGGCGCCGATGGGCAAGGTCGTGTGGGCGCCACGCTGGCGCGCACCTGGGGAGCAATTCGACCCGATTTGAGCATCAAGACGGTGATACAGAATGGCGTCGCCGGTTCAGCCATGCCCGCCTGGAGCCAGGCGAAAGGCGGACCGCTGACCGAGTCAGATGTGGATGATCTGGTTGCCTTTGTACTCAGCCTCAAGCCCATTGCCAGCGCACCAGGCGCTGCCCCCACAGAAGCAGAAACCGGTCCAGGGCTGAGCGGCGCTGCCGGCATCCTGCTGACCATTGCGCTGTTTGCGTTAATCGCCAGCGTGATCCTTTTCGCGCAACGTAAAAGCGCCAATGAAGGAAGTTGAGAGCGGGTAGTAACAGCAAGCCTGCATCCAAGACCTAAAAGCTGGTATGATTGGCTCGGAGATGAACATGGTCCCATCATTCCGAGCCATTTCGTTTTTTAGCCTGATCTATGCTCTCTTGAGCCTGGCGGCAACCCCTACGCCAACTCCCCTGCCTGAGGCAGCAACGATTCCCGAGGGCAGCACCACGCCGCTCATCTTCGGGGCGCTGGCGCTGGCGCTGATCATCCTGATAGGTGTGATCTGGAGCTCGAGAACTCATCGCCTCGGCAAACCTGGATAAGCCTGGGCGCGTGAGTTGACAAGGGGGGCAAGCTGCGGTATGCTATCGCTGCCGGATGGGTCCGGCGCGGCAGAAACTCCCGAACCCCGTCAGGTCCGAGAGGAAGCAGCGGTAAGGAAGCTATTCTGGGCGCCGCCGGGTTGCCTGTCCGGCATTTACTTAAAGCAAAGACCCCAGCAACTTGCCTGGAGTAGCCTCGAGGCGAATTCCAGGCAAATCATCTGGGGTCTCTCCTTTATCGATTCAACTCAACGCCCGATGGGATATTGACCGCTTGATTCTGGTTGAAATTGATGTCAATCAGGGCGTTGCCGCTCACATCCACGTTATTACCAATGAGCTGAGTGTTGAACGTTGGATGAGTACCCGAAGTCCCATGGGCTTTGATGGTGCCGTTCGGCGCGTACAACGTGCCCAGGAAACGGGAATCGTTGTTGCCCTCCATGTCAATATCGCCATTGGCGGCATAGAACAGCAGCCCGGGAATCGCCGGGTAGGGATCGGGCACGGTGTCAGGCGCGCGCAAATCGATATTGGCGTTGCCGGAGATGGCGATATCCCCGTTCGGCGCGTAGATGGTCACGCCAATGCCGATGATCGTGCCGCCAGTCACCTTGACCGCATCCGGGCTGCCGGTGACGCACCACAAGCCCGGTTCGAGGGTAACCACGTTATTTCCGCTGACGGTGATCTTATTGGTGGTGTGCACGCCCGGCGCGGAACAGTTCGGTAAAGGCACTGCAGATGCTTCCGGAGGCATGGGCGCCGGCGCCTTGATGGGCGGAGGGCTGAAGTTTCCCGACCCAGATTCCAGCGTTCCGGCGTAGGCAATCGTGCCGTTGGTCACCTGCACGCCAAAGGCGCCGCCGTTATTCCCCATGCAGCCATTCGAGAAGATGCCGCCGCCGTTGACCCGCACAACGCTGCTGCCGCCAAAGATGGTGCCGTTTTGGTTCCCCTGGCAGGGTCCCTGATTCAATGCCACAATGGCATGCCCATAGACCAGGGGATAGCGCGGGCGGACGCGGGTGACCGCCGTGGCGTTGACGGGCAGCCTGGAGCCGTAGACCAGTTGGGCAAAATACGTCTCCACTGTGGTCGAAATCTGCACGGTCACGTCGATGTACTTATCCACGAAACCGGTGCTGGTATCATATCCGCAGGTGGTCGTGACGCCGTTTAGATCCACAATGCTTTCATCTATCGTAAAGCCGTTGCTGAGAGCGCGGGCAATGGCAGCATCGCGCGCCGCCTTCATCGCATTGGCATAGCGGGGATCGCTGCCCATGTTATTGCAGTCGAACACCGGGTAGAACAACAGGCTGTTCTCCATGTACAAGGCTGCTGCTCCGCCTCCAGCCAGGGAAGCAGCATCAGCGGCGTTTTGGGCGTGCCGCCGGTCAGAATAGACGCGGCCGCCATCGATCGCCAAGCCCACAAAGCCCAGGATGATGACAAATCCAACCACGATGAAGATCATCACTTGACCATATTCTGATTTATTCTTTACAGGCATTCAATATCCTCCTCTGCTAATCACATACCAATTACAAACAAAAAACGTTCTCATCTTCCGCCGCCAGGTCATCGTCATTTACAGGGTGGCCGCAGGATGGTATCTTCGACGCGCGCGGTGAGCGGGATAGTATTCGTCCCGCCGAAGAAAGTCTGCCACAGCGGGAAGATCAATGGGAAATTCGTCCAGGTGACCACCACGCGGATGCCGTTGCCGTGACAGGCAACTGGACCGATGAGCGATACGTTGACCTGGATATCCGGGTTGGTCAGGTCAATGGGAGTATTCGAGCTGTTCCTGACCCGGTTGATGATGGCGGCAGTATTGAGGCTGCCGCTGCTGTCCAAGGGGTAGATCGAGGCGAAGAGAGCGCCTTCCTGGGCGGCGTCTCGCATTGCCATGAAAGCAAAGAAGGCGCGTCCCAGGTCGATCACCCCGGAAAGCAGAATCAATAACAAGATGAACGTGATCGCCAGCTCGACCATACTTTGACCACGCTCAGCGCCCGGTTTTGACATGAGTGGCTTCATGCGAATTCTCCTTTCGCCTCATCTGCGCATGAAAGACAAATACTGACGGTAGGAACCGTCATACAGCGCCAGCCCCTGACCAATTTCACTGGTGTTCATCGCCAGCCCGCCTGCCTCCCCCATGAACACCATGGGCGGGGTCAGGACATTGCCGTTGGCATCCAGCAAGGCATAGAATAAATAATTCGAGTTGACTGCGTCCATCCAGACCAGCACCGCCCGGTCGTCAGGGGTGATCATCAGATTCAGGTAGTCCTGGCTGCGGCTGGATGGCGATGCCAGCAAAGTTGGAATTTGGTTCGGGTCCGGGCTGTTGTAATTCGGAATCAGCACATAAGCAATCGCTTCCGAAATTGGGTCTGTCCAGGCAAGCAGCAACTTTCTGGAAGAAAACAGGGCGGCATGCGAGTTCCTGCCGCGGGCGTTATGCAGCGTGTGCTCGGTAACGCCCTGGCAATTGGGGTTGCAGACGCGGTATTTGATGTAAGACTGATCGGCGGTTTGTTCTTCGGTATAGCTCAACAAGGCAGTGCCGTCGGCAAGGTCGGTCAGGGCAGGATACATGTAATTGAAACCAGCCTGACTGACCACCCTTTGATTGGCGCTGATTCGGTTCCCGTTGTGATCGAAAACAGCCGTCCATAGCTCTTTAAAAACAGAGTCATCAGGCTGGGGCGGAGCAGGGCTATATTCCCAAACCAGGATGAACCGGTTCGTGGTCGAGACGACGCGGACATTGCCCACCCTTTCGCCCTCCACGCTATTGGTAACTTGAACGAACTTGGGCGAGGGCAGGTCGGACCCATCCGCGCTGCGGACATTGAGGAAAATATTCTCAATATAGGTACCGCCCCCCACAGAAGGCGCGCGGCGAAATGCAATAGCGATTTGACCGGTAGGCGCGATTGCCACGGCTGGCTTGGTGTCGCTGATCCACTCTGGCGGCGAGGCGTGATCATCGACATCCGTCATGCCGCGCAGAATGCCGCCAAAGCGGTTGAGGATGACGAAACGCACCTCGCGATAACCGGTCGTCTCCGAAGGCATATTGGGGTGATCCCAAACGTAAACGTAGTTTTTATTGGCAGCCCTTGCAAAGACAATATTGCGCCCGGCAAATGGATCCTGCATGATCAAGCCGTAATCCGATTTCAACCAGATCAATTCGCTGAGGGCGCGCCCATCCTGCAAGACTTTATAATCTGGACTCAAGTAATACCCCATGGCAAACGCCGCCGGGACTGCCGCCTGCAGCCGGGTTGTGGCGCTGGCAGAAGATTTGGTCGATTGAAATGTCAAATTGAAGTCCACATAATTGCCTGGCGCAGCCGCTCCGGCGGGCTTGACCAGCACGTTGATTGACCTGGACGCGCCGGCTGCCAGGTTGAAGGGCAGCGCCAACGGGCTCAGCGTTTGGGCATCCCGGTAGTTTATTTCCCAGCCGGGTAAGGGAGGCGCAATGATATTCACAGTGTCATTTTGCGCCTCAGAAATGTTGCGAACCGTCAGCCGGAACGTTGCCACGCCGTTGATGACAAAACGACCGCTGTAAGTGGGCAGCGCCTTGAGCCGGTAGTTATCGGCAGGGCGGCTGATGACCACCTCGCGAAAGTTGACCAGATAACCCGGCTGGCGGTACGCCACCTGGATGCCGTCCACGCCATCGGGGTCTTCGATGCCTGCGCTGGCGACTAGCCCAGAGGCATTCATCTCTTTGTAATAGAAAAAGATATCCCCTCTTTCCGTCAGCTTGATCTGGAAGGTGAGCGTTTCACCCGCTGAGGCGCCCACCCGCGTCACCTGATACCATTCCACCAGCAGGTAACGGTTTCCAGTTGCGCCTCTTGTTTCATAGTAAACTTTTCTGTCACCGATATTGCTAACATCCAGGTTATCCCAAAAGGCGGCTATGTAATTGTTGGGCATCGTATCGCGCGGGATCGGCTCGTTAGTGGGTCTTGTCGTCTTGCTGCCAAAGGTCAGCAGCCCATTATCGTTGATGAAGACCCTGGTATATGCATTTTCATAAAACCGAAAGGTGAACCCAATATCCACCTCGATGCCGTCATCCGAGTCGAAGTTACGCGCTGCAGCGCTGGAGCCATACAGCTCCTCCCACTTGCTCATGAAAACCGCTTCATCGAGCACGTTGGTCACCATCAGGTAGCCGAACTGGTCGCTGGGCGCCAGGGGTTCGGCAAGCGCCGCCTGGATGCCGGCAACCGGCAATAACAAGCCCACTCCCAGGAGGGCAGTAATCAACAAGCGTAGCGACAGGCGTTGCGTCATGACCGCACCTCACCGCGTGACCACACAGCCATTATCGAACTTAACCGTCAGGGCGTAATCCGCCGGCGAGCCTTCCAATTCCTTAGTAAAATAGATCAGCATCAAGCGCTCGATGGAGGTGGGCGGATACTGCCGGTCAGCTAATTCGCCAAGGAAGGTGGTAATGAAGGTCGGCTGGGTTCCAGTATCAGGCTTCGGGTCGTAGATCACCTTCCCTGCCCATTCCAGCCGATCCAGCTTCTGCCCCTTGCCGTCGTTCCACCAGACATTTACTTCAGTGATATAGATCGTGGGTTGACCTTCGTAATAGCGGAAACCGATTCGCATCGCGCTGGAGCCCTGGTTGAGGCGGACATCCCAGGTGGAGATGTAGGGGCAGAAATCATTTTCCGAGATGGTTGTAGTGTTGACCTTTTGCTCGCCCAGGATGGCGTTGACCGGGTTGACCAGCGTCAGGATGACACGCTCGCTGCCTTCGGAGGGGACGGTGTCGTCCAGCACGGTGATCCTCAACGTGTCTTTGGTGCTGCCCGCCGGAATCGTGATGGTCTTTCTCGCTATGGTGAAATCCTGCCCTTCGGCGGCGTCGCCGCTGACCAGCACGCTGGCAGTGATATCCTTGGCAGAGGCGACCGAAAGCAAGACATCGATGGTCACCTCGCCGCCGCTCTCTGTCACCGACTGCAATGGGACGGCAAAGAACAATTCAGGTTCAGGGTCGTTATCGGCGATGGTCAGCACGAATTGGTCCGGCGACCCCTTATCGGCATTGGTCGGCGTCCCCATTGCCAGGATGATCGTCTCGTTGAATTCATCCGTGGGATCGTCGATGATGGTAATGGGAATCTCTTCATAGAGGCTGCCGGGCGCAATGACCACCTGACTGCCTGAGATGGTGTAATCGCCAGCGACCCCCTGGACCGCCGTGCCGCCGATCACGCTGTAAGGCACCGTGACAGGCTGATTCCAGGCGTGATCCAGCACGATGCGCACCCCCACCACGCCATCTCCTTCCGAGACGGGCTTGCCAGAGGATTCGAATTTGGCTACCGGCGGCGCCGAAGTATCGCTGATAGTGACGGTATGCTGTGAAGGAACGCCAATGTCGCCGTTAGTCACCGCATTGATACGCAATTTGAAAGTTTCATCCGCTTCAACCTCCATGTCAACCAGAATTGGAATGCTAAGAGTCGCCTCCTGGCTGCCGGCAGGGATAGTAACCTCCGTTACCGGGAATTGGTAATCCGAATTCAAGATGGCAGTTTCATTGACTGCCAGGAGAGTCACAGTCGTGTCCAGGGAGGAGACTTTGTCCAGGAGCACTTTCAAGCGGGCATTCACCCCTTCGAGAGTAATCTGGCTGGCAAGGTCGAAGTAAGCCTTTGGTTTGGTGTCGGTATCGGTGATATAAACCGTGTGCACCTTGCGCAGGAAATCGCTGCTCAAAACGGCATTGACCGGCGGGTCGCTCAGGGTGAGGATGACATCATCCACCACACCTTCATATAGGTTATCGGCAAGGGCAGTCACCATGGCGCTGTCGGATGGAACACCGGCAGGGAGGTTGAAATTGACTTTGCTCAGCGAATAGTCGGAGGCGATGGCAGAGCCGCCATGGGGCAGCACCAGGGAAGCCTGGATATCTTTGCCCGAAGCGAATGGCGGGCTGATGATGCCCACTTCGATGAACTTGCTGTCGCCGCCCTCGTCAACCGATGTCTGGCTGGTCAAGAAGCCCAGTTCAGGCAGAGGATCATCGGTTTCGGTATCCAGGATGGTCATGGTATGCGTGGTGGGTTCTTTGGTCTTGGCGCCGACGATGCTCTTGATGCCCACCACAATCGTCTCATCATATTCGTCAAGCAGGTCATCCAGCACCTGGGCAATGGAAAAGCTCGTTCCAGAGAGCGTGCCGGCGGGGATGCTCAAGAGGGTGTAATTGATCGTGTAATCGGCGCCGGGGGTGGCTGTGCCGGCGAATTCGAACTCCACGGTGATGTTGTTGATGGCGATGCCATCCAGGATGACGCGGATATCTCTGCCCTCCTGTTCGGGTCCTTGTTCGGTTTCCGTAATGAAATACAATTTAGGTTCGCTAAGCGAAGCGACCGGCGTGCCCTGTACCTCCACCGCTTTCAAAATGGTGCGACCGGTGGTGGAGGAGATGGGGAAGGTGGCAAAGCGCACAATCGGGATGATCGGGGCATAGGTCACGGTCACCTGGACGACGATGCGGTCGCCCAGCACAAAATTTTGCCCCTGGGCTGCCGCGCAGGAGGTGGCGATGGTGGCAGTGCCGGGACCGTGATCGTAGCGGATGGAAATGTCGCTGTTGTTGATGGGGGTCAAGATAGCTGCCCGGCGGGCGGCGTTCATGATGCCGGCGCAATCCAGGTATTGCGGGGTGGTGCCGCCCACACGGTTCACCGCAGACCCATAACGGGCTGCCTCGCGGCTGGCGGTAGTCACCGAACTATAGATGAATAACAATCGCCCGAATTCGATAATGCCATAAATCAATACCAGCACAAGGGGGAAGACCAGGGCAAATTCGACCATCCCCTGGGCTCGTTCAACCCGGTTATGACGATTAATGAGTCGTGTCAACATCCGGTCACCTTCTTTCGCATCAACTTGTCCCGCTGATCATGTCAATGTAAGCAATTATAAGTTATCTTCACCCTGGAAAACGCCGCGAGGCTGCGCCTGTTACGCCTTTGGGATTTACAGTTTTGTTAGGAAGGCTCATTTATATGAGACCTTCATCGCCTGCCTCACTTCGATGCGGGCTTCCTCCGGGATTGCCTGAATCAACAAACCCAGGATGACGTTCTGGGATTCGACCATGTTGGAAAGTTCAGCGCTTAGAGCCACCGCCTGAGAGCGATGGCGCGGCTGAAGCGCTCGCAAAGCAAGGCGCGCCCGGGAGACTTCCTGCTCGAAAGCCTGCACGGTTGGCTGCAAGAGGTCGAAACGCCCTTCGAAGATTAACGCGGCAATCTCATCCGAGCGCCGGCGGGAAAATTCCACCTGGAGGCGAGCATCCTGAACCGGATCCAGGGAGACAGTCAATCGCGCCTGTTCGATGAACAGCTTCAATGGGTAAAGAGAATCGCCGGGTATTGCAGCCTGTGACAGATCAGAAACTTGAAAAAGGGCAAAGCCATAGGCAAGCAGCAAGAAGCCGACCAGGACGGTTCGAGCTATCCACTGAAACCGCTGGCTGAAGCGCTTCATCCGCCTGAAAAAGACGACAAACCGGCTGGGAGATGCCTGGCGCGCCTGCGCTACCAGCCTCCGCTGGGCTGCCTGTTGGTACCCAGGACGCATGTCCAGGGTACTCTTTTGTCCTTGCAGCCACAGCGCAGCCTCCAGCCTGGGACGCAATTCATCTTCCAACGCCGGAAATTCCGCCAGGGCTTCATTGATATCCTTGCCATCTTCCTGCACTGCGGCAAGCGCCTTTGTCAGCGCCTCTTCGAGTAATTTCCTACGCCTTTTCATCCAGTTATCCTTCCTCTTCGAGCAATAAGCGCAACGCTCCCAGGGCGCGAAACTGGAGCACCCTGACCGCCCCAACCGATTTGTGCATGACATGAGCGGTCTCCTCCGGCGTCAAGCCCGAGAAAAACCGCAAGGTCAACACCAGGCGGTAGTCTTCCTTCAATGAGTGAAGCAGGCGCACCATCTCGCGATGTTCCATCTGGTTAGAAATTTCTCCGGCTGGGTCAGACAACGCCAGCGCATCAGTCTGTTCAGCGCCCGAAAGATCATGGGCGTGCTGCCCAAGGCGTCGGTAAAAATCGACCAGGCAATTCTTTGCCACGCGGAACAAGAAGGCGCTAAAAGGAAGCCCTTGCTGCTGGTATTTGGCAATGGAACGCCAGGTTTTCATGAACACCTCATGGGTGAGGTCCTCCGCATCCAGGCGATCATCCAGATGAGCATACAGGAATCGAAAGATTAACCCGGCATAACGGTTATACAACTCACCAAACGCCTCAGGGTCACCATCCTGGGCTTGAGCAAGGAGTTCCAGTTCATCCAGTCCATCCCAGTTTGGCATCACTCTACCCTGGAGAACGTAAATTTACAGCGTTTGTTACGGTTAAGCCAATGAATTTGAGTTTTAATTCGACCGGTCTGCTGCAACTGCCGAAGAAACGTTCAAGAGCGCCCAATTCTTGGGAGGCCAATAAACCAGCAAAGCTTTGCCAATGACATTTTCCATCGGGACCATTCCCCAGGCGCGGGAATCGGAACTGTTATTGCGGTTGTCGCCCATGACAAAAAGGGCGTTCTCTGGAACTTTCCAATCGCCGCCGCGGCTGGTGGTCACGGTGAGGTAAGGTTCGGACAGGAGGTTGCCGTTGATATACACATTGCCATCGGCGATGTGGACTTCATCCCCCGGCAAACCAATCACCCGCTTGATATAGGGCACCTGAGAAGGGTCGGGAGGATAACGAAAGACGATAATATCGCCGCGCGCCGGCTTGCCCAGTTTGTAAGCCAGCTTGTTGACAATGACGAAATCGCCCGCATAGAGGTTAGGCTGCATACTGATCGACTCGACACGGATGCGCGCCGAAACAGCGTTGATTCCCAGGAACAAGACTGCCGAAAGGATCAGGGTTTCGAGAATATCCAGAATCACACGCCGAAAACCACCTCTGCCCTGTTCGGGCACGGGGTCAGGGATTATTTGAGCATGAAAGGAATCCAAAAAAACCTCCGATAATCCATCTGATTATAAGTCTGACCACCTTTGGTGGCAAGGAGAAGATTAAGGACTACTCAGCGATGACTGGACTCGGCAGCCGGGTCCTGGCGCAATAACTGTACGGCATGCGGCAGCACCGGCAGGATGATCTCCAGGTTCTCGACCGCCGCCTTGGGACTGCCTGGCAGGTTGACCAGCAGCGTTTGGCGGCGGATGCCGCAAACGGCGCGGGAAAGCATGGCATGCGGCGTGAACTGCAAGCTGGCGTGGCGCATGGCTTCAGCCAACCCCGGCGCTTCGCGCTCGATGACTGCGCGGGTCGCCTCAGGAGTGACATCACGCGGGCTGAATCCAGTGCCGCCGGTCGTTAGGATGAGGTCAAAGTCACCCGAGTCAGCCCAGTCTGCCAGGGTATCCCGAATCAGGTCGTGCTCATCCGGCAGGATGGCTGACCTGACCAGCTCCCAGGAAAGCTCACGGATGCGCTCTTGCAAGGCAGGACCGGAGGAGTCAGGACGCTCACCGCGCGCCGAACGATCAGAGATCGTGATAATGCCAACACGGGGCGGGGCTGTCAAGCGATGTCCTTTCCGTATGCGCACAATTGATCCAATAAATGCCAGCCGCGCGCTTCATAAAAGCGGATGGCATCGGCGTTATCGCGCGTGACCAGCAGATAATAGCGAATGCACCCTTTGCTGCGCAGCCGTTCTTCCAATGCTTCCATCAAGGCAGAGCCAACGCCTTGCTCGCGATGCGAGGCGGCTACTGCCAGGTGGTACATCATCCCGCGGCGACCATCGAACCCTCCCAACACTGCCCCAATAATGTGACCGCCTTGCTCAGCGACCAGGAACAGGTCAGGGTCGCGGGTGAGCTTCTTGACGATCTCCCCAGGCTCATCCGAGCGACCCAGGTGAATCCCAGAACCTGCCTGCGACCAAAGCTGGTACACGGTGGGATAATCCTCTGGAAATCGAAATTGCCGAATCTGAAATCCGAAGTTGCCGCCCGACTGTCTTCGGTCAAAGACTGAGTTACTTGAGTCCATTCAACAAGTTGTGGATTTGTGAAATTAAATCGTTGGGCATGTAGGGCTTCATGATAAAGCCGTCTGCGCCTGCTTCAGAACACTCCCGCCGGTAATCCAGCCCCGAGCACATCAACACGCGCACATTCTGGAACGTGGGGTCGCTCCTGATCTGGCGGAGCAATTCTAAGCCGTTCAAATTGGGAAGATTGACATCCATCAAAACCAATGCCGGTTTTTCGCAATGAATCGTGGCGATAATTTTCTGCGAATCGGCTTCAGAAATATTAACGACGCCAAACCCCTCCAGTTCCAGGAGGATGGTCAATAGCGAGACCATCGTGCGGTCGTCTTCGATGAGCATCACTTTCATAGGCAATCTATCCAGGGACGATTTCGGGCTGTTCGGGCGCTGGCTGCTCACGCTTCTTCTTTCGCCGGGGCTTTTCATCCACCGCGGGTTCTGAAGCCCGCGCTTGAGGTTCTTCAGCGGCTGGTTCGAGGGCAGCAGCAATGACTTCATCAACCGTATCAACAAAGATGAATTCCAAGGATTTGCGGACCTCCTCCGGCAGGTCTTCCAGGTCAGCTTCATTTTTTCTCGGCAGGATGACCTTACGCAAGCCGCTGCGATGCGCCGCCAGGACCTTTTCTTTGATGCCGCCAACCAGCAGGACCTGCCCCCGCAAGGTGATCTCGCCGGTCATGCCAACATCCGGGCGCACAGGACGTCCGGAGATGAGTGAAACGAGCGCAGTCGCCATGGTCACGCCCGCCGAAGGACCATCCTTAGGCTGGGAGCCAGCGGGAATGTGCAGGTGAATATCCGATTTTTCGAAGAAGTTCTTTTCAAGACCCAGGTGCTCAGCGCGCGAACGAACGTAAGACAACGCCGCCCGCGCCGATTCCTGCATGACATTGCCCAGTGAGCCAGTGATCATGAAACCTTTTCCGCCGGGCATGCGTGTGGCTTCGATAAATAAGATGTCGCCGCCAACCGGCGTATAAGCCAATCCCGTCGCCACGCCGGGGATGGCTGTGCGCGAGGCAACTTCCTCGTTGCCAAAGTAGCGCGGTCTGCCAAGAAATTCGCGCACTTCTTCCGGCGTCACGGTTACTGAGGTTGTCTTTCCCTCCGCGATCAAAGTGACAACTTTGCGGCAAATGCTGCCGATTTCACGCTCCAGGTTACGGACGCCTGCCTCGCGGGTATAGGAACGAATCACCGTCGCCAGGGCGTCTTCGCTAAAGGAAACCTCATCTTCCCGCAAGCCATTCTCCTTCACCTGGCGCGGGATCAGGTAATGTTTGGCGATTGAAATCTTTTCGCCCTCGGTGTAGCCAGAAAGCATGATGATTTCCATGCGGTCGCGCAGCGGCGCCGGAATGGGATCCAGCAAATTGGCGGTGGTAATGAACATTACCTGGGAGAGGTCAAAAGCAACTTCCAGATAATGATCGCGGAATTCGACATTCTGCTCAGGATCGAGCACTTCGAGCAAGGCAGAAGCAGGGTCGCCATGGAAATCATACGTCAGCTTATCGACCTCATCGAGCATGAAGACCGGGTTGCGAGACTCGACCCGGCGCAGCGCCTGGAGGATTCTGCCGGGCATGGCGCCAATGTAGGTACGGCGATGTCCGCGGATTTCCGCCTCATCGCGCATGCCCCCCAGCGAAATGCGCACAAATTTGCGACCCAAGGCGCGCGCAATCGAACGCCCCAGCGAAGTCTTGCCGACGCCGGGAGGTCCCACGAAACATAATATCACCCCCTCTCGCACCCGGCGGATGTCGTCAAGGGCTTCGGCTTTCAATTCCTCTGATCGTTCCAAACGCAGCTTGCGCACGGCTAGAAATTCCAGGATGCGCTCCTTGATGTCCTCCAAGCCATAATGATCCTGATCCAGCACCTGGCGGGCGTGGGCAATATCCAGGTTATCGGGGGTAATGATCGACCAGGGCAGGGAAACCAGCCAATCCAAATAGGTTCTGATCACCCCATACTCGGCAGCAGCAGATGGCAAGCGTGAGAGTCTATCCAGCTCACGCCGCGCCTGCTTTTCGGCTTCTTCTGGCATGCGCGCCGCCTCGATCTTCTTGCGCAACTCCTCGATTTCTGCTGCCTGCTCATCACCCTCGCCAAGCTCACGCTGAATCGCTTTGAGCTGCTCGCGCAGGAAGTACTCGCGCTGCATCTTCTCGATTTCGGACCGGGCTTCGCTCTGGATTTTTTGTCCGATCTCAAGGACTTCAGCTTCACGCACCAGGATGCTGATCAGTTTGAGCAACTTTTCGCGGGTCGAATCGAGCTCCAGGATAGCTTGCGCCGAGGTCAAATCCATCCGCTGGAAATTGGCAATGGTGTAGATGGTCTGGAGGGGGTCTTCGATGGATTGAACAGAAGCGACCAGCTCGCGCGGGATGGTTGGAATCATCTCCGCAATGTGGCCAAACTGATCGCGGGCGTTGCGCGCCAGCGCCTCGATTTCCAAGCCGGTTTCGACCACCTCGGGAATGAGTTGAATGACGGCTTTCAGGTAAGGCTCTGTTTGCAAGAATTCGCCCAGCCTGAACCTGGCAAGACCCTGCACCAGCAGCCGAATGGTGCCATCCGGCGCGCGGAACAGGCGGTGTACCATGCCGACAGTGCCAACTTGATATAAATCTTTTGGTTCGGGAACTTCAAGATCCGGGTCTCTTGAGGAAATCAACCCTATCAGGCGGTTTTCGCTGGCAACGACATCATCCACCAGACGAATCGAACGCGGCTGCCCGATGGTTAGGGGGACGGCAGTTTCCGGGTAAACGACCAAGCCACGCAGGGGCAGGATTGGCAGAACGGCAGGGATATTCGCTTTCGTCTCGACGATATCAGACTCTGACTTGACGACCGGAATGCCGCCGCCTGGTTCAATCTCGCCATCCGAAAAAACCAAGCGAAACATCAGCTCCTTGAAGGCTTCAACTTCCTCCGACCAATCATTATCCTCGAGCCAGGAGAGAATATCCAGTGAGTTCCACCGTGTAGCAGGCATTAATTATGACGCTTCCTTGATATGAATGCGGCGAGTCGGCGCCTTGGGGAGGGTAACCTTGAGAAAGCCTTCGCGATAAAAGGCTTCCACACCTTCCGAGCTGACTGCCTGGGGCAGGTCTATTTCGATGATGAATTCGCCAAAGGGAATCTCCATTTGGTGGAAGGCGCGCCTTTCAGGCGTATCGGTGCGCGTGCCGGCAATGAGCAAATGGCGCTCATCTAAGAAAACAGAAAAATCACTTTCGCGCATGCCCGCCACCTCAACGCGCACCACGTACGCATCTTCAGTTTCATACACATCGGTTGGGGGTCTCCAAATGCGCGGGCGATTGGAATACCGCCAGCGCTGAGTATCGAGCAGGCTCGAAGGCGATTCTTCGGCTGGATACCAAATCAAGCGGATAGGATTACTTTTCAGGCAAATTTCCACCATTTTACGCTCCTTGTGTTTTAGCGCATGACCAGTAAAACCAATTTCATCCAGGCGCCCCCGGCGGGATTCGAACCCACAACCAACAGCTTAGAAGGCTGCTGCTCTGTCCATTGAGCTACGGGGGCAAAGAGCTAGCACTCAGGGCAGGGACGCACTCCCCAAAAGACGCGACCACTCGACAGAGTGCGCAGAATGGTCTCCGCCGGGCGCCCCAAATGAGAGGAAAGCTCAAGCGGGGTCAGGGGGATGTTTCCATTGGCAAGGAACAGACGAAAGATGGCGTCCACCAGGGCAGTATGCTCTGTGATGAAGCCAGGCTCGCGGGCGCAATGCTTGATCAAGATGTGCTGAACGCCATCCACCGGCTTGACTTCAGCCGTTTCAGGGTCGACCCAGTCCACCACCTGGGTTTCAGGATGGCTGGAGAAAAACTCCTGATGATAAGGGCAGAGCATGCTTTCGAGATGAACTCGCCAATCCCGATCATTTTGACTCCACCAGTCAAAATCGATGTGAAACTTCGTATGCAGGGTAGGCCTTACCAGGCTGAAACGTTTGAGTTCAGGCACGCATTGCCTCCTTCATCCCGTCACTCGCGCTCAGAATCGTCAAACCGATAATGCAAATCACCTACATGAACGAACCAGGGGCGTGACGCCAGCATCGCTAAGATGGGATCAGGCGGACAGCGCCTGACCACGTTCACCGCCGCGTACAATTCACTGGCATGAACATGACTTTGGGGCGTCAACTTTGCCAGCTCACGCACCGTATTGACCATAACGCGCTCAAACGGCAGGCGGTCTTTTTGCGCTTGCTGCCAAACATGATCGAGCGCCTCGGGATCAGGAACGGCAATCGCCATGCGCTCATCGAACGAGGTGCTGACGAGCTGCTTGAGCAGCGCAAATACCACCCCGCCGTCCGAACCAACCAATACCGTGCGCACCCATTCCCGGCTGGGACGGCGCGAGTCAACCTGGACAATGACCTCGCCGGGGACCTTGCCGGATTTCACCTTGACCAGCGAACCCGGCATGACTCCCTTGGCTTGATACCACTCGCGCAGCCCCGAGGCGTAACGATGCAGGCGAACCACCCACCCGGGGAATTTTTGACCGGTTTCGCCATCCACCCACATGAAACGAACGCGCGGCGCTTCCAAGGCAGTGGGAAACAGGTGCCGCACCCGCCCTGAGAGCGGGAAAGTGCCTGCCCGCCAGTGGGGATAAATCAAAGGCACCGAAACTTCGCGCAAGTGTTGAAACTTGCCACGCGCGGGAGTCAACTCATCATCCAGTTCATCGATGAGGTTCAGCATCGCCTCATTCAAGACCGAAGGGTCGTACTCAACCTCTGAATAACGCAGGCAAAAATGCGGCTTGAGCACCTCTTCGGGCTCCAGGCGATTGAGGAACCACAACACCTCCCCCGCAGGTCCGACCTCATCGAAGCGAGGGTCATCCTGCAGCGCCAGGTCGAGGGAGAACTCAGTCAACCTGGGGTTTGCCGAACCAGCTAAACCCACCTGTTCCAGCAGCATAGAAGTGGGAAGCGGTCCCCCGCCTGCCATATCCAGCACAGCTTCAGCCAGGTTCAAATGCCCCATGTTGATATCCACCAATAAGGCGCGTGGGAACCAGCGCCCGGCAATTTTAACAAAATCAGGATTTTGTTTTAAATGATCATCGAGAATCTCTTCCAGGTCATCGCCATAAGTGGCAAGCACATAATTCAAATCCAGCGCCTGGACGGTTTCGGAAAGCGTCGGAGGATTGTTGAGAATGTGATGCTCGATTCCCGAGGCATACTCCTTCGTTTCGCCGTTGTCGAATTCCACGCGGATGACCTTAAAGGGACCCAGGTCAGGGTTATTCCCATCCCTGACGGCGGTCACCTTGCCGCGCTGCCAGTTTAAGCTGGGAAAGACAAGATACTGGTTCTCTTGGTAAAAGGACTTGGGGTAATAAACAGCCCCTCCGGCGCTGCGCTGCTGTTCAATCAGCGCTTTCTCGCGGCGGATACGCTCTTCAGCCAAAGCGGTGACTAACTCACGGGTTGTGAGCGGGGTTTCTTTGTCCAGCAGATAGTTGTAAAGAAATTCAATATCCTGTTCTTGAACTTCGAAAGTCTCCCAGTATTGTTCACGGAGAGGAGATGAAACTATGGTCATGAAACTCAATCCTATATCTATGCTATGCGCAACGATGTTCAGAAAAACCAGGTAATATTATACTAGAGTTAATATCGTTTTCATCAGGCTTGCTCGATATTGTTAACAGGCAATCGGAAAAGGAGTTGCTTCATGAATAAAACTGGCTGGGAAGTTATCGCTGAGGTGGTGGGGGAAATCAACGCCGAATTGCTGCGCGGCCTGCTGGAAGCGCAGGGAATCCAGGTCTGGCTTTCGCAAGAAGGGATTGGACATTCGGTATATCCGGTCAACATCAGCCCCTTGGGGAAAATCGAAATCCTGGTGCCTGCCGAGCAAAGCGAAGCAGCTCGCGCCGTTCTGGAAGATTATCATGCCGGGAAATTCGAGGGGATGGAATGGGACCTTCCTCAAGAGCCGCCCAACGATCAAGGGTAAACCGTCTGCAGCCAGTCCAGCGGATCGACCTGCACACCGCCAACCCACACTTCCCAATGGAGATGTGCGCCGGTGACGCGCCCAGTCGCCCCCACCAAGCCAATCAATTGCCCGGCAGAAACGCGGTCTCCCACCTGCACCAAAATCTCAGATTGGTGCATGTAAGCTGTGTAAACCCCCCAGCCATGGTTGATCATGGTTGCATTGCCCCGCACCGACAACGGTCCGGCAAAAACCACCGCCCCATCGGCAGGGGCAAAAATTGAATTGCCCACCGCGCCGCAAAAATCTAGACCCGTGTGAAAAAAGTCATACGGACTATCATTATAGGAACGACGATTGCCAAAGCGGGAAGGAAAACAATCTGAGAACTCCGGCGCAACCGGGCTGAGAAATTGACCTGACCATAATTTCTCAGGGGTGACCGGCGCAGCCAGCGCATTCCATTCGGCGTCCTCGGGGCGGGTCACCTCAGGGTTGATCGTCGCAGGATCGACATATAACGTGGGATCGAAAACATAGTCGCCTTCTGTGAGATAGACTTGCTGAGAAAAATCGAATTGACTACCATCGGGCAATACAAGGCTCAAACTGACCGGGTAGAATCCCGGCTTCTGCATGGCATGGATGCCTTGAAGGGCAACGTAATCTCCGGCTTCATCTCGAAAGAAATTCAAATCATATCCTGCCAGCGAACCAGACAGGCTGACATCAGCCCCTGCCGACACGCGCAGCAGCGTCGTTTTTCCCTGCACCAGCGGGAGGGGCGTGAGGTCCAGGCGGTTTACTTCGGGCGGCAACGCCCCAGGACCCGGCTGGCTATCTCCAGGCGTCAGCAGGATATCAGCGGGTAAGCCATCCCACCGACCCCGCAAATGATTGATCTCGACCAACTGCCAGGGGTTTACCCCCGCCGCCACCGCCAGTTCTATGAGTGAGCTGCCGGCGGTCATCCGGCTGCGCCGCATGGCTGCAGGTGTTTCACCAGGCTTAATTAATATCACCGATGCGCCGGCGTAATACATCCCCGCATGCGCCTGGTGATTCAAGCGGGCTAACAGCGGTTCGGCAATCTGGTATTTTCGGCTCAGGCTGCGCTGATTTTCTCCCAGCGGGACGGTTTCGATGACTACCTCGCCTTGAACATCTTCCAGGTTGGGGATGAACAACCGCGAACCCACCGGCAAGAAACCCGGATCCGTCAAGTTGTTATAGCGCGCCAGCTCTTCAGCGGAGATTCCCAGCAGCAACGCAATGTCCCAAAGCGTATCTCCCGGCTGCACGACGTAATACGGACCGGACGGAAGCGCGTCCTGCGCCCTGGCTGGTTGAAAGCACCAGGCAAAGACAAGGATAAACAATAAGCTAAGCCGGAATACCTTCATCCAGATAGACCTTATCGCCAATATGAAAGTCTGTCAAACGGTTGGGATGAATTTCCAACGTCCAGCAGGCAGACTGGCGCGGGAGATATAAACGCCAGCGCTTCGCCAGGCGCAGATCGACCACATGACCCGTTGAATTGATCCAGACAACGCCGATATCGAAAGCCATGCCAATCATGTGGATAGCAGCATCCAGGCGGCTATCTTTCTTTTGCATCAGCAATAAACCTTCACCTTCAGGCAGCGAGGGTCGAAACAACAAGCCTCGCAACTGGGTAATAAAAGTGTCGCAAACCCCAACTTTCAAGGGAGTCGATAAGGGTCGACTCGCATTGTTAAGAAACCGATATTTCATCCCGTTATAGTTTGGCTGCTCCTGCACGGCGGGCTAACACTTTTTCGATACTTTCCACCAGCTCTTGCGGGCTAAAAGGCTTGGAAATGTAATCTTCGACCTTGGCAATGTGCAGCCCCAGCACCTTATCAATGTTCTGGGCTTTGGCTGTCACCACGATGACTGGGATGTCGCGGGTTGCCTCATCAGCTTTCATCTGCTGATACACATCCCAGCCATCCAGGTCTGGCATCATTAAGTCCAATAAGACCAGGTCTGGAGATTCCCGACGGATAGTATCCAAGCCTTCGCGCCCACCGTTGGCGCCAATCACTTCAAACCCCCTGCGCGCTAAAATCAGACGCACCAGGTCGATCATTTCAGGTTCATCTTCAACATAGACCAGTCGTTTGATTGCATCTGCCATGCAGACCTCCTGTGAGCGCAACCTTGCATGCTGACAAGATCATTTGATAAAGTTTACCACAAGGCGCAAGGATTCCGATAGATTCAACCTTGCCAAGCCTCTCGAAGTTCGACTATAATGCAAGGCTGGCAAATCAAGCTGTAAAATAAACGGGAACGAGGAAGTCAATGATTGATGTAAACGATTTACGCAAAGGCGTTACCTTTGAACTGGATGGTCAACTTTTCAAGGTTTTGGATTATCATCACCATAAGCCCGGGCGGGGCAACGCAACGATTCGAATCAAAGCCATCAACTTGCGCACTGGGGTGCAATTGGAAAAAACCTTCCAATCGGGCGACCGGGTGCAGGATGTTCGGCTGGATTTTCACAATGTTCAATACTTGTACAATGACGGCGACCTGTACCACTTCATGGACTTAGAAACTTACGAGCAGCCCGCTATTCCAGCCAGCATCCTGGGAGAAGCAACCCAGTACCTGAAAGAAAACATGGAAGTCAAGCTCACCTTTTATCAAGGTGAGCCGCTGGATATCGAACTGCCGACCTCCGTCGATATGCGGGTGGTCAGCGCCGAAATGGCTGTGCGCGGCGATACTGCCACAGGCGTCACCAAAAAGGTGGTCACCGAAACAGGTCTGGAAGTGCAGGTGCCTGGCTTCGTCAACGTTGGCGACGTCATCCGAGTCGATACGCGTAATGGCTCTTATGTGACCCGCGTCTGATGGGGGTTTACATGCGCTGCCCAGCAGAACAACCCTAAGGCACTCATGCGCACACCAGCCGGAAAAGAGTGCCCTTACTTTTATGGCAATTATTTTCGCGGGCGCAGCCAGGAAGAATGCCGGCTTTTAGCAAACGCAACGCCGCCAAAGCCCTGGAAGCCCTCGCTGTGTTACACCTGTCCGGTGCCGGGCATCGTGATTGCCAACGCCTGCCCTCACATGGTGCTGGAAGCCAGCCTGGAACGCCCCTTTCCTTTTATAAACCGACAGGTGAAAATTTCGCCGCGGTGCGACAAAACCGGTCGCCGCAATTTCGACCCCCATATTGGATGCGGTGAATGTCATCCGCTGCCCGATATCTTCTCAGGAGGCAATCGTGAAACGAACCCTGTTGATTGACCTGGACAACACCCTCTTGAGAAATGAGATGGATTCCTTCCTGCCAGCCTATCTCAAGGCGCTGTCAGATTTTATGTCGCCTCTCATCGAAGCAGACCGGTTGATTCAAACCCTGCTGGCTGCCACCATGAAGATGACTGCCAATAACCGTCCTGATAAGACTCTGATGGACGCTTTCAATGAAACGTTCTTTCCAGCCTTGGGGCGCGACCCGGCTGAATTAACCCCTCACTTCGAGAAATTCTACGCCGTCGAATTCCCGCGCCTGAGAGCCGTTACCACACCAAAACCTGAAGCAATTGCCCTGGTGCAGCAAGCCCAGATGCATGGCTACCAGCTCGGAGTCGCCACCAACCCGTTGTTCCCCAGAACGGCAATTCTCCAGAGGCTGGCATGGGCGGGATTTTCAAATGAGGACTCGCCTTTTGCTTTGGTTCCGTCTTATGACACGTTTCATTTTGCAAAGCCAAATCCCGCCTACTTTGCCGAATTTCTAGCCCAAATGGGATGGCAGGAGGGACCTGCTTTGATGGTTGGCGACGACCCCGAATTGGATATTTTACCGGCGCAGCGTTTCGGGCTGCCCGTCTTTTGGGCGCCAGCGCACGACAATGCAGCCTGGCGCTTTTCAGATGAAGAACCCCCGCGCGGCTCTCTCCAGGATGTCATCGCCTGGTTCGAGGCAGCCCCCCTCAGGTCAATGCCGGTCAATGTGGATCAGCCTGAGACGACCACCGCTATCTTGAGCGCAACACCCGCCGCGCTGCTGACCTTCTCCAAACAATTACCTGCAGAAAAATGGACGGTTAGACCGAAACCAGGCGAATGGTCATGGCTGGAAATCATCTGCCACTTGCGCGATGTCGATGCTGAAGTCAACCTGCCCCGGCTCAAGCAGGTGCTTGCCTCGCACAATCCCTTCCTGGCAGGACAAGATACCGACCCCTGGGCAGAGGAGCGCCAGTATATCCGTCAGGACGGGCAGGAGGCTTTAGGGGCAATGGTAGCCAACCGCCTGGAAATCCTTTCATTGCTGCAAAACCTCGATGAGGCAGGCTGGAACCGTCAGGCAAGACATGCCATCTTTGGTCCTACCACCCTCAAGGAATTGGTGAAAATCATTGCCGATCATGACCGGCTGCACATCCGGCAAGCGCACGCTTTGCTTGGCATGTGAAAATCGCTGGCTGTCCTATCGTACTGCGGACACTTGACCAATTTTCCTGGTCATATGCTGCGCCTCCATTACTTGCAGGCGGGGTTAAATATGCCAAAACCTATCCACAGGAAAACTGAGGAGAACAAGGTGTCAAAACGTGTTGTCATTACCGGGATTGGATGTACCAGTCCCTTGGGGAACGACCCGGAAGAATTGTGGACAAATATCCAGGCAGGAGTCTCCGGGGTCGCCCGTATTACCCACTACGATCCCAGCGACCAAAAATGCCAGATAGCCGCAGAAGTCAAAGACTTCGATGCCACTGCAATCTTCGGCAGCCGTGAGGCGCGGCGCATGGACCGCTTTAGCCAGTTTGCCGTGGCAACGGCTTTGCAGACCTTGCAGGACTCAAAGCTGGAGGTCAATTCCGAGAATTGCGACCGCATCGGGGTCTTGATTGGCACCGGCATCGGCGGTTTGGGCACTCTTTTCGAACAGATGAAAATCTTCATGGAACGCGGCGCTTCGCGCGTCAGTCCGTTGTTAGTGCCGATGATGCTACCCGATTCGGCGGCAGGAATGGTCGCCATCCAACTCGGATTACGCGGTCCAAACCTGGCAGTTGTGACCGCCTGCGCCACGGGAACCAACGCCATCGGCGAAGCAGCCGAAATCATCCGCCGTGGACAGGCAGATGTGATGCTGGCAGGCGGCAGCGAGGCAAGCATCGTCCCCATTGCGATGGCAGGCTTGTGCGTGATGGGCGCCTTGACCGGGCGCAATGACGAGCCCGAGCGCGCTTCGCGACCTTTCGACCTGCACCGTGATGGATTTGTCATGGGCGAAGGCGCTGCCGTACTCATGCTCGAGTCGCTCGACCATGCCCTGGCAAGAGGCGCGCATATCTACGCAGAGTTGACCGGTTACGGCGTTACCAACGACGCCTATCACATCTCAGCCCCTGCCGAAAATGGCGCTGGCGCCGCCCGCTGCATGCAAATGGCGCTGGAGAGCAGCAAACTGACGCCGGATGACATTCACTACATCAACGCTCACGGCACCAGCACGGTCTTGAACGACAAGAGCGAAACCGCAGCCATCAAGGCTGTTTTCGGGGCGCAGGCTCATCACATTCCAGTTTCATCGACAAAATCCATGACTGGTCACCTGCTTGGCGCGGCTGGCGCGCTGGAAGCCATCATCTGCATCAAAGTTTTACAAAAACAAGTGCTGCCTCCCACCATCAATTATGAAACGCCTGATCCAGAATGTGACCTGGACTATGTGCCCAACAAGGCGCGCAAAGCTGTCGTCAAAAATGTGATGTCAAATTCCTTCGGCTTTGGAGGCCACAACGCAACGATCATCCTCAGTCAACCCAGGGATTGATTCTTTATTGGTAGGAGGACCATTATGAGCCCATATGCCCACATTACCGGCTGGGGAATGGCAATTCCAGAGCGAATTTTAACCAACGATCATCTCTCCCAAATGGTAGAAACGAGCGACCAATGGATTCAAGAAATGACCGGAATCCGGGAAAGGCGCATCGTTTCAGAAAACCAAACGACGGCTTCACTGGCAACCGAGGCGTCGCTCCAGGCGCTGGAGGTGGCAAACTTGAAGCCTTCGGAACTGGATTTGATCATTGTTTCCACTTCCTCGCCAGAGCACATATTTCCATCCACTGCCTGCATCGTTCAAGACCAGCTTGGCGCTACGAAAGCAGGAGCGTACGACCTGATGGCTGCCTGCACGGGTTTCATTTACGCGCTGGCTTCAGGCGCACAAGCCATCCAGTCCAGTGCAGCCCGGAACGTACTGGTGATCGGCTCGGAAACGCTCTCGCGGTTCACCAACTGGAAAGACCGCAACACCTGCATCCTTTTCGGCGACGGCGCTGGAGCGTTCGTCCTGCAAGCCAGCGATCAGCCCGGCGGGGTGCTTTCTTCGATCTTACGCTCTGACGGTTCAGGCGGCGATTTGCTCTCGCTGCCGGCAGGAGGCAGCCAGATGCCCGCCAGCCAGGAAACCGTCCAAAACGGGCAGCACTACATCCACATGAACGGGCGTGAGGTGTTCCGGTTTGCCACGCGCGTCATTGCCCAGGCAACACGAGAAGCTGTAGAAGCCGCCAAACTGACACTTGACGATGTCAGTTTGATCATTCCGCACCAGGCAAATATTCGCATCATCGAAACCGCTGCCCGCGGGCTGAATGTGCCCATGGAGCGCTTTATGATCAATATAGACCGCTATGGGAACACTTCCACCGCCTCGATTCCCATCGCCGCCTGTGAGGCAATCGAGCAAGGTAAGCTAAAGGCTGGAGACCGCGTTGTCTTTGTTGGCTTCGGCGCCGGGCTGACCTGGGGCGCTACCCTGGTCGAATGGAGTGGACCGATTCTGCCGGAAAAGGTGATTTACCCATGGTCTTACCGCCTGTGGATAAGGGTACGGTCGGCTTTGCTGCGGCTCGTGCGTCAAATAGAAGGCGTTATTTGGGGACAACAGCCAAAAAACAGGACCTAATTGTTAGAAAGCCGTTAGAAATTCGCTAAAAATCCGTTGCAAACTACCAGGTAATCCAAGAGATTGGTATAATTTTTTCGGACTCCAAGTCTCGTAATTTTATTGGAGGTATGAGTGAATCAACCGAAAAACCGATCTACTTTTATTTACCTGTTGCTCTTTGCCGCGATCATCATCCTGGTAATTTACAATTTCCAACAGAGCGCCTCTGCCCAGGAAGTGCTCTCTATTAACCAGGTCGCTGCAGAGATTCGAGAAGGGAAAATCAAACGCATCATCGAGGAAGAGAATCGCCTCCGGGTCATCTATTCTGACGACGTCAAGGGTATCGAAAAAATTTCCCACATGGAATCGGCTTCGACCCTGGTGGAACAGCTCAAAGAATTGGGCGTCACGACCGAGGATCTTTCTCCCGACAAGATCAAGATCGAAATCAAGCCCCCCAGCCCCTGGCTGGGCATAGCCACCGCCCTTGGGTACGTCCTGCCTTTCCTGCTGCTGGGAGGGGTTTTCTGGTTCATCTTCCGCCAGGCGCAAGGCAGCAATAACGCCGCCATGTCGTTTGGAAAATCCCGGGCGCGCATGTTCACCGGCGACCATCCCACGGTGACCTTCGAAGATGTTGCCGGCGTAGATGAGTCAAAGGAAGAACTCCGCGAAGTGGTGGAATTCTTACGCGAACCCGAAAAATTCATTTCGCTGGGCGCCCGCATCCCCAAAGGGGTGCTCTTGGTGGGACCTCCGGGCACCGGAAAAACTCTGCTGGCAAAGGCTGTCTCAGGCGAGGCAGGGGTGCCTTTCTTCTCCATTTCGGGCTCAGAGTTTGTAGAAATGTTCGTAGGTGTTGGCGCCAGCCGGGTGCGCGACCTCTTCGACCAGGCAAAGCGCCATTCGCCCTGTATTGTGTTCGTCGATGAGATCGACGCTGTAGGCAGGCAGCGCGGCGCAGGATTGGGCGGCAGCCACGATGAGCGGGAACAAACCCTGAACCAGCTCCTGGTTGAGATGGATGGTTTCGACACCGATACCAACATCATCATTATGGCAGCTACTAACCGCCCCGACATTCTCGATCCGGCGCTGCTGCGCCCGGGGCGTTTCGACCGCCGGGTGGTGCTGGATCGACCCGATATGCGCGGCAGAGAAGCCATCCTTAAAGTACACGTCAAGGGCAAGCCATTGTCGCCATCTGTTGACCTGGGTGTCTTAGCGCGATCCACCCCAGGGTTCGTCGGAGCAGACCTGGAGAACCTGGTGAACGAAGCCGCCATCCTGGCAGCGCGCCGCAATAAGAAAACCATCGAACAATCTGAGCTGGAAGAAGCTATCGAACGCGTGATTGCCGGACCTGAACGGCGAAGCCGCCTGATCAGTGAAGAAGAAAAGCGCATTGTCGCCTATCACGAAGCCGGACATGCCGTCATCGCCCATGTTTTACCCAATACCGACCCGGTGCACAAGGTGACCATCGTTGCCCGCGGCATGGCAGGCGGTTACACTATGGCGCTTCCGCAGGAGGACCGTACCCTGATCAGCCGTTCCAAACTTTTGGACGATATGGTCTTCACCCTGGGCGGGCGCGCCGCCGAAGCGCTGGTGTTCAACGACATTACCTCGGGAGCTTCCAATGACCTGGAGCGCGTCACGCGCATGGCTCGCTCAATGGTCACCCGCCTGGGAATGAGCGACGAGCTTGGTCCCATGGTGTACGGTCAAAAAGAAGAGCTGATCTTCCTGGGACGGGAGATTTCGGAGCAACGCGATTACTCCGAGGCAGTTGCCGAGTTGATCGACCAGGAAGTTCGCCGCCTGGTTTCAGAAGCCTATGAGAAGGCAAAGAATTTGCTCATCCAATACCGCGACAAACTCGACCTGATCGCCCAAAAACTGCTCGAGGTAGAAACGCTGACGCAGGATGAATTGGAGGCTCTGTTCCCCTCGCCAGTCCAAAAGAAGTCTGGGGTGCCCACTCCTGTCATGGCTTAAAGCTCCAGCCTTGCCTGATTGTGGATAACAAGGCGCAGTGGATGATAAGGTCAAAAGCCCCTCACGAACCACTGCGCCCTTGTTTTTCAGGCAGTCAAACCCGCCTGGGAGGAACATGATATGGATAACTCACCGCATCTCGATTGGCTCGAAGGCGCATTCTTTTATCGACTGCAAGACCCAGGTTTCCTGCTCCTTCAGGATGAGGACCGCGAAACCTTTCTGCAGCGGCAAACCACCAATGATGTGCGCCTCCTGGAGCAGCAGCCCGCCATCATAAGCGTATTGACTTCCGCCACTGCTCATGTCTTTGACGTTCTAACCGGGTTTCGTACCCAGGATGAGGGCGGCAACCCCTCGCTTGGTGTAATCACCCTGCCCGGTCGGGCGGCAAGGACGCTGGCTTTCCTGCAAAGCCGCATCTTCTTCATGGATCGGGTACGAGTCACGAATCTCAGTCAACGTTACGCTCAGATCGATTTAGACGGCGCCCAGGCTGAATCGTGCCTGCAAAGCCTGGGGATGAATTCATCTGCTAGCGGGTCGGTTCACCAGTCCTATGAGGGACACAGCGTGTTCGTCTTGCCGGCGCCTGGCGTGACGCGTTTTGCCACCCGCCTGGTGATTCCCGCTGCGGTGATCGATAGCCTGGTCAATCGCCTCAGCGGATTCGGCGCTAGGCTCATTTCTCACAGCGATTACGACATCCTGCGCGTAGAAGCTGGTGTACCCGGCGCCGACACAGAGCTCGTAGAGGCTTATACCCCCCTCGAAGTGGGTTTAGCAGCTTTTATCGCCGATAACAAAGGGTGTTATACCGGTCAGGAGGTGATCGCCCGCCAGATCACCTATCACAAAGTGAGGCGGAAGATGGTCGGTCTATCCTTTACACAGCCCATTGAAGCGGGAACGCCCTTGAAATCGGGAAATACGCCGGCTGGCACAGTAACCTCTGCCGTCATTTCACCCCGCTTGGGACCTATTGGTTTAGGCGTTTTACGCAGCCCGTACGATGAACCGGGTACACACCTGGATATCGAGGGTCAGCCGGCTGCCAGGGCAACGACGATACCTTTGCCGTTTATAACAAAGAGATGAGTCTTTATTAATTGTGATACTTTTCACCAAAAAATCGGCGCTACTCACTTTGACTTTTACATAATTCATAGGTATAATCGCTATTTGCGTAAAATCCCGGAAAACTGGAGAGTGGTGTATGACGGAAATGACAACAGCCCCCATCAAGATTGATGATGTGAAGAGAAAACAGCATTTTAGCGGAAAGGTGATCAAGACGACCCTGGCAGGCGCTATTGTCGATATCGGGCTGGAAATACCGGGTGTCATCCATATTTCTCAACTTCAAAAAGAACCCGTAAAGCGGGTTGAAGATGTCGTGCAAGCCGGTCAAACCGTGGATGTATGGGTCCGCCGGGTGTATCCCAAGAAGAATCGCATCGAATTGACCATGATCAAACCGCTTGACCTGGAATGGAATGAAATCGAACCCGATGCTGTGCTTCGAGGCAAAGTGACTAAACTGGAACGTTTTGGCGTTTTTGTAGACGTAGGGGCAGAACGACCAGGTTTGGTGCACATCAGTGAATTGACGCATGACTATATCCGCAATCCCGCCGAAGTCGTCAAGGAGGGCGATGAAGTCGAGGTGAAAGTCCTGGAAGTAAACCGGCGCAAGAAGCAGATTCGCCTGAGCATGAAGGCGCTGGAAGCAAAACCGGAAAAACTGACCAGGGTCATTCAAGCCAAGATCGAGAAGAAGGAAAAAACCGCAGCCGAAGAAACTGCAGCGGAACCAAAGGAACTCCCCACGCCGACAGCTATGGAAATGGCATTGCGGCAAGCCATGGACAAGATCGATACGACTCAGAGCAAAGAACCTGTCAGGAAAAAGCCCAAAACGGGTAAGAGCGAAGAGCTTGAGGATATCCTGAAGCGCACGCTCGAACATAAAGTCTCGACCCGCTAGCTGCTAATTCAGACACATGAAAAACGGTTGCGTTACGTCTGACGCAACCGTTTTTATTTTCTTGAGAAACACACCATGAATCACAATAAGGCAAACACTTCCTCAAGCCTGGATTTCCAATCCTGTTGTCTTTCCAGGGGCAGCCAGATGGCATTCTTACCGGTCCTGATCGGCGCAGGGAATTCGGGAAACTCCCGCTGAGGCGCGCCTTCAGGAAGCGGCGGGTAACGCAAGACCAGTTGCCCATTTTCAGTAGTGACCGAGACGATCCCTGCTTTTTCGGCTAACAACTTAATCTTGATTTGATACAGCAAGTTGACGACAGGCTCAGGCGGTGGACCAAAGCGGTCGGTAAACTCTGCAAACATAGCATCCAATTCGGGTTGCGAGCGGATATCAGCGATTCGTCGATAAAGGCGCAATCGGCTGTCCTGATCAGGGACATAATCAACTGGGATGCCGATCGGCAGCGGCAACTCGATGGTAACCGGCATGCGGATTTCCTGCGCCAATTCAAGTTCACCAAGCGGAGCTGCCTGATCTGGCAAAGCCCCCTTCTGCTCAAGGCGGATACGGCGGACGGCATCAGCCAGCATCCGAGTATATAGATGAAAGCCGACGGCGGCAATATTCCCATGCTGACGGGTTCCCAGGATATCGCCCGCGCCGCGGATTTCCAGATCGCGCATGGCAACCGAAAAACCTGCCCCTAACTGCGTATTTTCTGCAATGGTTTCCAGACGCTCGCGCCCATCGGCGGTTGGATGAATCTTGGGATGACGGAAGAAATAGGCGTAAGCCCGCTGCGCGCCCCGCCCAACGCGACCTCGCAATTGGTAGAGCTGCGCCAGCCCAAATGTATCCGCCCGATCAACGATCAATGTATTGGCGTTCGGGATATCCAAGCCCGATTCGATGATGGAGGTGCTCAATAACACATCCACTTCGCCGCGCGTGAATTGTTCCATTCGTTCCGAAAGCTCATGCTCGGGCATTTGACCATGGGCGACTGCCAGGCGGGCTTCAGGCACCAGTTTTTCGAGGTGACGACGCATACCCTCGATGGTATGAACGCGATTATGCACAAAGAAAACCTGCCCCCCGCGCTCCAGCTCGCGCAGGATCGCCTGCCTGACCAGGCGCGGCGAATAAGGACCGACATGGGTGACGACCGGCAGGCGCTCTTCAGGAGGCGTATTGATCGTCGAAATATCGCGCACCCCGGTAAGCGCCATGTACAATGTGCGCGGGATTGGCGTGGCGGTCAGCGTGAGCACATCGACCTCGGTACGCATCTTTTTCAGCTTTTCTTTATGCGAGACGCCAAAACGCTGTTCCTCGTCGATAATCAGCAGCCCCAGATTTTTGAAGTGGATATCATCCTGAATCAGGCGGTGAGTGCCAATGACGATGTCGATGGCGCCTTCCGCCAGGCGGTGGAGGATTTCGCGCTGCTGCATGGGAGTACGGAAGCGGGAAAGCATTTCGACTTCAACCGGAAAAGCTGCCAGGCGTTCACAGAAGGTATGATAATGCTGTTGCGCCAAAACCGTGGTTGGGACGAGGATAGCAACTTGCTTTCCGTTCATCACGGCTTTAAAGGCAGCGCGCAAAGCCACTTCAGTCTTTCCATAGCCCACATCCCCACAGATGAGACGGTCCATCGGGCGCGGGCTTTCCATATCGCGCTTGACCTCGCCGATCACCCTGACCTGGTCTTCCGTCTCGACGTAGGGGAAGCTGGCTTCCAGTTCTTGCTGCCAGGGGGTATCTTTTTCGAAAGGAAAACCCGGAACAACCTGGCGCTGAGCATACAGCAAGAGCAAATCCTGAGCCACCTCCACAACCGCTTCGCGCACGTTTCCCCGCACCGTGCGCCATTCGCTGCTGCCCAGTCGGGTGGGGGTCGGTTGGCGTCCATCCGGTCCAACATAGCGAGTCAGCCGGTCTGCCTGGTAAACCGGCACGAACAACTGGTCTCCTTCAGCATATTCGATACATAAATATTCGCGCTCATGTCCATCAACGGTTCGGGTGACCAGGTCAACGAACAAGCCAATGCCATGATCAATATGGACAACCCAATCACCCGGGCGAAGGTCAGCGTAAGCCGATTCAGGCATCTCGGCAACCGGGCGGTGCCGCGGGCGCGGCTCGGGACGTCGCCAGCCAAAGACCTCGCCATCTGTCAGTAAATGAAGAAAACGTCCCTGCTGGTCGGTGAAGATCCAGCCTTCAGCCAGGCTTCCCTCGATGAACTCCGGTGGACAGAACCGCCCGCCGACTTCGGGAGATTGCTCGGACCACAGTTCGGCAAGGCGGGTTGCCTGCCGTGAGATCACCAGGACCTGCTCATTGCGGCTGCCAAGCTCAATTAAATAATCCATCAAAGGCTTAAGGCGACCACCAAAACGAGTCTCGGGAGCAAAGCGGTCAGCCAGCGCCATCGCAGGAGAAGGCGTAGAGTCCTCCAGATGGATACTGCCAGAAAGATTCAAAGTCCTTTGAAGCGGCAGCGTATCTTGAATCTCCGTCCAGGTCAGATAAGGTATCGGGAAATCGGCAGGCAGTATGCCTTCGGACTGGTAATCCTTGCGCAACCCGGCGGATTGCTCATCGATCTCTTCGACAGCCGCCTGCACCGCCTGCAGGTCATCGAAAACGACCAGAGCCTGGCGAGGCAGGTATTCGATGATTCCCGATGGAAGGGGATGAAAGAGCGGGATGTAGAATTCATTCACTGTAAAGGCATCGTCCTTTGTTTCCCCCAGGATTCGGTTGAGGATTTCAGGGTCGGTGATGAATTCCCGCGCTGGCATGATCTGCAGGCGTTCCACCGCCTGGCGGGTACGCTGGGACGCCGGGTCAAATGATCTGATCGTCTCGATCTCATCGCCAAAGAACTCGAGACGAAATGGAGAAGCCTCGGCTGGCGGCCAGATATCAATGATTCCACCGCGGCGGGCAAACTGCCCGATGGAGACCACCGTGTTGACACGTTCATACCCTAAATCCACCCAGGTACGCGCCAGCTCCCCGGGCTGAGCCACCTGACCCACCTTGAGCGTCCGGGTATGTTTCAAGAACTCCCGCCTGGAGAGGGTGCGGGTCATAACGGCGCGCACCGAGGCAATGATGATAGGGGGCTTGGCTGGCAGGGAAGAACCCGGAAGATGATATGACGCCAGCAAAGTCAGGACAGCCAGGCGGTCGCGGCGAGTCGACAATCCCCAAGAGGCGTTTTCATAGAACAATGGCGTAGGCTCTGGAAAGAAGAAACGCGGTATCTCCGGCGACCAGAGCGCCAATTCATCTCCAATCATGAGCGCATGATCGGTGCGGTCGGTAATGTACAGGAGCGGCGCCTGAAGCCTGGACTGCAAAGCGACTGCCACGGGTAAACGGGCAGCGCGCCGCAAGCCCAGTTCAAGCAATCCCTGAGAAGCCTTCAAGCCAGCCTCGATATCTTCCAGGCTGGGGCGTATTGCATCGAGCAGAAAATCCAGCTTCATAAACGTTTAGAGGTTATCCTGCTTCAGAATCAACGGTCCCGTTATATAAAGTCATCGCCTGATCAATTCCGCTTTCGACAAAGGTCAAGATTGCCTCCACTGCCCGATCTAAAAGCGACGGCAAAAGGAGCGTTTCATCGCGCGAAAAATCTTGCAACACATAAGCAGCGGCATCCATGCGACCGGGCGGTCTACCAATGCCAAATCGCAGGCGAGGAAAAGACTGGTCGCCTAACCGCTCGATGATGGACTTCATCCCCTTCTGCCCGGCAGAGCCCCCGGATGCCCGCAGCCTCAAAACGCCAAACGGCAAATCCACATCATCATACGCCACCAGCAGGCGTTGCAGGGGAATCTTGTAATAATTGACCAGCGCGCTGACGGCAATTCCGGAGTCGTTCATATAGGTCTGCGGTTTGGCGAGAATCAGGCGCGCCTCGGCAAATGAGGCTTTGGTCACCAACGCGCGGTGCTCTAACCGGCTGAACGAAACGCCCAGGCGCGCCGCCAGGCGGTCCATGATCATAAAACCGACATTATGACGGTTCGCTTTGTACTCTCGCCCGCGGTTGCCTAAGCCCACCAGCAAGATGGGCGGCGGCGTTTCCTCGATCATAAACCAGCCCTCCGCTTGCGCTGCCAGCCGCGCGCAAGCACATAGCTGCCCAAGATGAGAAACAACCCCAGCACCACACCCGACCCTGCTCCCAGGCTGTCAAGCAATTGTCCCGGGCTGAGGATTGCCGGGTTGGTTGGCAACGGCGTCGGCGTCAACGTAATCGTTGGAGAGGGCGTTATGGTAGGGGTTGCCGTTTCCGTTGGCGGCGGTACATCTCCAGGGAGCAAGGTAGCGGTCGGCAAGATTGGCGTAGGCGTATCTGTTTCTACCGGCGAATAATTGCGCACGCGTATCCCTGGCGCAAGCGCCTCCTGCTGGGCGCCATCCTGCATATAAGCGACCAGCTTCAAGTCGTAGATTCCATCCGTGATGAGGGTCGTATCCCATTCGAGCAACACCCCAGATGAGGGCTGTTCAATGCGACCGATAAGGAACCAGGTTTTTGTAGGGTGGTTCATATATGCAAAGAACAATTCGGCTGCTTGAACTTCGGCTGGCTCGAATGCGACCACAATCGGCGTCACACCCCGCACCGCAGCGCCAGGCAACGGTGATTGAATCTGAACCGCAGCGGGCAACCCTTGAAAGACGAAACGGGCTTCCCACTTCAAAGGAATGCGGAAAGCTGACCCCAACAAAAGCAAGACGAGCAAGATGCGATTGAACATTGCAAACCTGTAGTTTAACATGGAGCATGATACTGGTAAAGGTAAAAACTTAAAAATTCGAATAAATTCATCCGAAGGAACATTAAGTATGGTAGACTCACATATTATGAAAGGTTTCAGGCAATTACCTCTTGCACTGCGGTGGGGAGATCGCCGTTCTACGGCACTCCCCACTTCCTTTTTTAAACAGGCGCAGCTTAAAATCAGGAGACGGAGATGACCAAGTATATCTTCTTTACCGGCGGTGTTGTCAGTTCAGTGGGCAAGGGAGTCACGGCGGCAGCCATAGGACGTATTTTGAAAGAACGCGGGTTCGCTGTGGCTGCTCAGAAACTCGACCCCTACATCAACGTCGATCCAGGAACGATGAGCCCCTACCAGCATGGCGAAGTCTACGTTCTGGATGACGGCGCAGAGACCGACCTTGATCTGGGGCACTACGAGCGTTTTATCGATACAAGCCTCAACCGAATGTGCAATATGACGACCGGGCAAATCTACGCCGAAGTTATTTCCAAGGAAAGGCGGGGCGATTACCTGGGCGGTACTATCCAGGTGATTCCCCATATTACCAATGAGATCAAGCGCCGTATCGGGCTGGTCGCCAAAACCACCAATGCCGAGATCGTACTGGTCGAGGTAGGCGGGACGGTCGGAGACATCGAATCGCTGCCTTTCCTGGAGGCATTGCGCCAGATGCGCAGCGACATCGGACGCGAAAACACCTTATACATTCATGTCACCTGGCTTCCGCACATCGGCGCGACCGGAGAACTCAAAACCAAGCCCACGCAGCATTCGGTCAGGGAATTGCGCTCGATCGGCATTGCACCCGACATCATCGTGGCGCGCTCCGATTACCCGGTCGAAGACGAGCTTTGCGACAAGATTGCCTTGTTCTGTGATGTCGAACGGCGCGCCGTCATCCCGATGGTCACCACGCCAATCCTGTACGAAGTCCCCCTGATTATGGAACGAGCCAGGGTCGGCGAATACATCCTCAAGCGCCTGGGGCTGGAGGCGCGGGCAACGCCCGATTGGAGCGCATGGGAACAGTTGATCGAAAGAGTGCAGCGACCCAAGCCTCAGGTAAAAGTTGCCCTGGTGGGAAAGTACGTCGAGCTGCACGATGCTTACATGAGTGTGCGGGAAGCGCTCAAACATGCCGGGCTGGCGCTGGACCTGGAAGTGGACATTTCCTGGGTTCATTCTGCTGATTTGGAAAAGGGGCATGGCTGGGACAACGTTATCCAGGCAGATGGCATCCTGGTTCCAGGCGGTTTTGGCAGCCGGGGCATCGAAGGAAAAATCAAGGCGATTCATTATGCCCGAACAGCAAAAGTACCTTACCTGGGGCTTTGCCTGGGAATGCAGCTCATGGTTGTTGAATTTGGCAGGGAAATCTTACAGTGCGATCAGGTGAATTCCACAGAATTCGACCGCTCGACGCCGCACCCCGTGATCGACCTGATGCCAGACCAACGAGGCATCCTCGACATGGGCGGCACGATGCGCCTGGGATTATATCCCTGCCATATACAACCGGGGACCCGCACTGCCGAAGCTTACCAAACAAACGTTGTCCACGAACGGCATCGACACCGTTTCGAGTTGAACAACGCCTATCGCGAAATCTACGAGGCGCATGGGATGTGTTTCTCGGGGCTTTCACCCGATGGTCGCCTGGTGGAAATTGCCGAGCTCAGCAACCATCCTTTCATGGTTGGCACACAGTTCCATCCTGAATTTCTATCAAGGCCAAATCGCCCGCATCCGCTCTTTGTAGGATTTTTGAAAGCCTGTTACGAACGATCCCTGGCTAAAGAGCATGGCGAGCTAGAGTCAATTTCTGGGAATCCTTAATAGAGATTGACCAGAAATCAAACGCACGAGACCAGTCGAAAATGTTGGCTATTCAGCCTGAGACTGGCTGGTATTCTCTCCGCTTTCGTCCACTTCGGCAACACCTGCCGGACGCAGCGCTTCTTCCATGGTCAGGTTCTCCCGTCGGATGCCCGGGGCAGGCGTGCCGCAATACGGGCAAATGTGCCAGGGCAACTCCATCAGCTTACCGCATTGGTGACAGTTCTTCTTCAGGCGAGTATGACAATTGGGACAAACTAACCAATTCTCTTTAATCCTGCGGCTGCAGCCCGGGCAGAGTTGACTTTCTTCGATTGCCTGCAGCAAGGCTTCTTCTTCCAGTGTCTGCTGGTATTCTTCATCCAGCGTCCGTTGCGGGCGCAAAATCAGGTATACTACAATACCAGGCAGGAACAGAAGGGCAACGAGCAGCATCGCCAGGATTTGAAGCAGGTGGTCACGGGTTCGCGCGCGGATATCCCGCAGCGTCCAGATAATCAGGCTGATCCAAAGGGCTATCAGGAACGCTGCTCCCCAAGCGGACGCAATAAGAACGATATTGTTGATAACAGATGAATCAATGGACATGCTGCATCTCTCCGCAGCCTGATTATAGCATCGAGCGCGCCTACACAGGCAGGTCAATATGAAATCTTCCCCCCCAATATACCGTATCACTGATTTGGATATTTCAGAACGTCCGCGCGAACGGCTGTCTAGATATGGAACCAGCAGCTTGAGCACCGCTGAGCTGCTGGCAATCATCCTGCGGACCGGCGTACCCGGGGAAAACGCCGTTCAGATGGCAACGCGGCTGCTGCAGGAGTTTGGCGGCATCATCGGTTTGCACCGCGCTTCTTTCGACGAAGTCTGCGCCCAGCATGGCTTGGGCGTCGCCAAAGCCGCGCAAATCAAGGCAGCGTTGGAACTGGGCAACCGTTTGAGGATGGCTACGCCAGAGGAACGCCCTTCGATTCACAGCCCTGCCGATGCCGCCGCCATCGTCCAGTTCGAATTGAGCGGATTAGAACAGGAAGCGCTGCGCGTGATCTTGCTGGATACCCGCAACCACGTACTCGACACGGTAGAAGTGTACCGCGGGTCGTTGAACAGCTCACAAGTGCGGGTCGGCGAGCTGTTCAAAGTGGCGATTCGGCGCAACGCTGCCGCCATCATCATCGCCCACAACCATCCCAGCGGCGATCCCACCCCCAGCCCAGATGACATCGCCGTGACGCGCGCCATCATCCAGGCAGGCAAGCTGCTGGACGTGGCGGTCATTGATCACATCATCATCGGCGCCGGCAGGTACGTGTCCTTGAAAGAGCGGGGGGTGGACTTTGGCTAGAGCGAAGAGCGCATTCGAAAGTCTTTGAACTCTCCCGATGCAGGACCCCAGTCCTCCGTCACCTGGCGCACCCAGGCTGCCGTAGGACCCCGCCTGAGGCTGGACAGCAGCCGTTCCAGGGCAGACTTTTCGCCCTCAGCCCATACCTCTACGCTGCCATCCCAGCGGTTGCGCACCCAGCCGGTCAGTCGAAGCGCGAGCGCCTGGTTTACAACAAAGGCGCGAAAACCAACGCCCTGGACGCGCCCCTCAACTTGAGCGTGCAAGCGAACGAATTCTTGGTCAGCCATACCTTCTCCCGGCGTAAATTATCGTTTCCTGGCGCTTTTGTTCGTCAGGCTATTTATCGATAAAAAGACAGGGGCGAATAAAGAGACAAATAAGATTGCCACCCAGGGAGCAATTAATGCCAACGACTTCGTAAGCTGGTTCTGGTTCAGCGCTTTTGACTGCCAGCGGCGCTCGAGGCGGTCCAAAGAAATTCCCAATGCCTGTTGCACGCCCTTTTCACAATCCAAGCCTTGACCGTAGCTTTCCAATAACGCCCGCAGAGCCGTCGAACCGTATTCGTTATGGATAAAGCGGACAAAGGAGTCCGATTGGGCATACGCCTGATAATTATAAGAGGCGTCAATGGGAAACGCCTGACACAGCATCTTCATTGGAATGAGAGATTCCTTCTCGATTGCAGCCCGCAGCGTGTCAGGGTATTCGTGGTTTGGCAGCGACTCGTTGAACGATGCTAACCCTTCATTGAACCAGACCGGCAGCAGGTTAGCGCGTTCGCCCAGGTGCTCATAGAGCAGGATGTGCATCAGCTCATGCGGCACCTGGCGTTCCATCTCCAGGCGCTGCTCCGGTCCTGGCGGCAACGAGACCACGATCACGCCCAGGTCGGGGCTGGCGTGCCCGGCGATCATGCGGATGCCGCCCAGGCGCAAGGTGGACTGCATCTCGGCGCCGCTGGCATACACGAAAATATCCACTTTTTCCGGAGCCGGCAGCATCAGGTAAGTTTGGGCTTTCAACAAGCCGGCTTGCGCCGTGTCCAGCACCATTTGGGCAAAAGCCACATCGCCCTCGTACCAGTGTACCTGGAATGGTTCATTTTGCAGCGCTTTCCAATCGAAGCGATTGTCCTCATAATAGAAATAAAACAACGGGCTGACGACCGTCTCGCCAGGAAATTCAAAGGCAAAATAATAATCCACCTCGGCAAAAGCTCTTAACGGTCGGCTGGAAAGGTCGAGGGTAAATTGCAGTTCATCCTGGTAAATGAGCGCCTCGCCCACCAGCGTATTGGCGTCGCCGCGGCTTTTATAAAAAACCTGCACCTTTTCGGGAGGCGTGTCAGCGCTGAACCGCGCCCAAAAGGTCACCTGCCCGCCAAAGGTGTAAAACACGTCAGTCTCCAGGATGTCCACGCGGGCTTGTGAACGCGCCATTGGCGCTGACGCCGCCCACAGGCTCACGAAACTCAGGCAGATGATCCAAGGCAACTTGCGCAGTCCCAGCATGTTACGCTCCCAGCCACACTAACAACGGAGTCAAGGTAAAGATGGAGAGCAAGGTGGTCACAAAGACTACCGCCGCCACAAACGCCGGCTCGATCTCGAACTCATTTGCCAGGATGGTGGCAAACACAGCAGTCGGCATGGCTGATTCTACCAGACCTGCCTGCCTGGCGTAACCTTCTAGCCCAAAATATGGGCTTAAGAAGAACGCGATTAATGGCGCTAAGAGCAGGCGCAAGCCGCACACCAGCAGCAACTCCCGCCGATGTCCCTGCAGCCTGACCGTGCGCAGTTGCATCCCCATAAAAATCAACATGCAGGGGATCGCCCCTTTGCCCAACAGGTTCACCGCGCGCTCCACCGGCAGCGGCAGCGCCCAACCTAGGCTCAGGAAGAGACTGCCCAGGATGACTGCATAGATGACCGGCATGCGCAAGAGATTGAGCAAAGCCTGAGCCAGGTTCTTGGTGCCCAAAGATGCGACCAGCACGCCCAGGCTGTTGGTCATCACATTCATCCCTACGAAGTACAAGCCGGCATATACCAAAGCCTGCTCGCCAAAAGCAAAATCAACCAGGGGCATGCCATAATTCCCGGCGTTCATGAACATGGCGGATACCATCACCGCCGCCAGCAGCCGCCTTTCCAGCCGCAGGAGGCGCCCAGCCAACCAGGCGCAAAAACCAACCAACACCATGACCGCGGCGGCAAAACCGATGATGCGCAGGACATCCTCGTTGCGCAATTGGCTATGCGTCAGCAGGTCAAAAACCAGGCAGGGGCTGAACAGGTAAAAGGTGATCTGCGAGATCGTCCTGGGCTGCAGGCTGCGGTTCCCTCCCAGCAAAAACCCAACGCCGGCTACCAGGAAGACCGGGAGAAGGTTGTTGGCAAAGACAGAAAACAGTGGCGTCCCCTCCCCGGTTAATCTGTGTCCTCTAAATCATCCTCATCCAGCAAATCAGCTTCATCCAGCGCTTCTTCTTCCAATTCGATCAAGGTGAACACATCCGACTCTTCGACAAAAGCCAGGTTTTCCAACGCGTCCTCGATCCATTCGGCTTCGTCATCGTCATCGGTGTTTTCCAGCAGTTCCTCCAGGGCTTGGCGGACGCCTTGCCCGCCGATCTCTGAAAGCGACCAGATGGCTGCGGCGCGCACGGCTTCGTCGTCATCGTTGAGCAGCCCCAGCAGGCTGTCCACCGAGGCGCGCAGCCCCAGCTCGCCGGCTGCCGAGGCTGCCTCGGCGCGCACCGCGGGATTATGATCATCCAGGCTTTCGATCACCTTATCTGCCCACGCCGGGTTTGACGAGCGCCCCATGGCAAACAGCGCCGATGCCAGCCAATCCTGGTCGCCGGAATAATACGCCGCTTCGATCAGCGCCGGCACCTCATCCCGGCTGGAATACCCCAGCGCTTCCAGGGCGCGCCGGCGCACCTGGGCAACGTCATTGCCCCGCATGATGCGCAGCAGGCATTCTTCAACTTTATGAAAAGCTTTGGCTGGCAGCTCATCGACCTCGCCCATGTACACAAAAGCGCCCAGCGCCCTGGCTGCAGCGGCGCGCACCGTGGCATCCTGGTCATTTTCCGCCAGGTGCAGGAAATCGGAAAGCAGTTCCCGCGATTGGTATTCGGCGAGCGTTTCGACCATCAGCGCGCGCACCAGGGCGTCGGGGTCCTTGAGCACCAGCGTCCCCAAGCTGGTGAAGTCAAGCAGAAAATCATCCTCGCCCATATCGCGGATATCCTCCAGCAGCGCCTGCCGCCGGCGCAGGGGCACCTGCAACCATGCCCTTTCCAGGGCAAGGCGGTCTTCGCCGTCCAGGTCTGAGAGGCGGTAAATATAGCGCGCCGGGAAAGGCTTGCGCTCATCCAGGAGCGCCTGGATGATTTTGGCAAAAGGAAGTTCAGCCGATCGAGAAGGCATACGTCTAAAATCCAACTAAGGAAGCGAAACCGGATCGATAAAATCTCGGATGTTGACCACCAGGAGAAAGAACAAGAGCAGCGCAAAGCTGACCGCCACCAGCGCCGTCTCGACTTTTGGCGGGAAGCGCCGCCGGAAGAGCAACTCGGGTAGTGATAACAAAATGCGACCGCCATCGAGCGCCGGGATGGGCAGCAGGTTCAATAAGCCGAGTGATATGGTGATGCTGGTGAAGAACGCCAGGATATTCACCTGGCTGGGGAAACCAGCCTGACCATCTTCCTGCCGTACATCCTGGTAGATATCATACATCCCTTTCAACCCCACCAGGCGACCTTCGCTGGCTGGCGCCATGCCGCGCAGCGTATCCGAAACCAACATGATCAACGCCTGGCTGTGGCGGTAAGTGGTTACAACGGCTTGCGGGAAGGCAACCAACGGACTGAGCGGCTTGGTGGGCGTACCGATGATGACCCCCATAGCACCCTGGTTTGGCGGCGGGTCTTTGCGCGGCGTCAGCCTCACCTGATTGACCGCCTCGCCGCGCTGGTATTCGATGGTAATTTCCACGCCGCGGTTTTGATTCACGATGGCAGTGAGCTTGGCGGCGCTGTCGATCACCTCATCGTTGACTTTGAGGATGATATCGCCCTTCTCCAAGCCGGCGATCTGCGCCGGAGACCCCCGCTCAACCAGTTCGAGCAGGACGACGTTGGAGCGGGCAGGGTCGGGCGCGCCAAGCGAGACATAGATGATGGTGTACAGCAGCACAGCAAACGCCAGGTTGAAAGCCGGTCCGGCAAGATAGACAGCGATGCGCACCGCCGGGTGGGCAGCCGCCAAGCCACCCTTGATCGAGGGGTCATTCTCACCCTTGGGACGGACGAACCCGCCCAACGGTAAGGCGTTCAAGGTAAATTCGGTCTTGCCCAGGCGGAACATGGTCAATATGCGCGGGGGCAAGCCGATGCCAAACTCCTCCACTTCCACCTTGAGCAGACGGGCAACGATGAAGTGACCCAGCTCATGAATAATAATCAGCGCAGCCAGCGCGCCGATGAATTCCAGCAAAGCAATACCAGACATAGTTCCACCAATCTAAAGTAACGAGTTAACGCCTGTGATTATATCGCCCCCTGCGCAAATAAACCAGACGACTCGCGCAAGTTTGGGCGATTCTAACGAGATTCTAAACCGCCGCCAGCCTGGCGGGACCGCCCGGGCGGGCAATCAACACTTCCTGCACCCCGGCAATGTCCTTCAGCCCGGCGGCAACCTGTTCGGCAAACGGCGCCAGGCACAGGGCATGCACGTTCGGACCGGCATCGATGGTGTAACACACCAACACGCCGGACTGCCGCCATGCCTGGATGGCATGAATCACCGCCAGGGTGGCAGGCTGCCAGTAGATGAGCATAGGCGTGGAGGTGAGCATGACGGCGTGCATCAGGTTGCAGTCCAGCTCGACAATTTCGGCAAACGCCTGGAAATCGCGCTCCAGGATTGCCCGACGGCAGGCATCCAAGCGGCGCGGCGCATCAGCGATGCGCGCCGCCTGCAGCGGGCTGGTCTCCGCCAGGATGTGCCCTTCGCTGGAGCCGGTCTGCTTGTGGAGGCGGCTGAGCACTGCAATGCAATCGACCAGCTCCCAGTGCTCCGGCGGGGCAATAGAGACGGCGTAAGACTCTTTATCCTGCTCGCCCGCCTGCCATTCGACGAACCCCGCCGGTATGGAACGGCAGGCAGAGCCGGAGCCGGTGCGCGCCAGGCGCGAGAGGGCGCTTTCGGGCAAGTCCAGACCCGCGGCGGCGCAGGCAGCCACCGTCAGGGCGGCAAACGCCGAGGCAGAAGAGGCAATCCCGGCGCCCATGGGAAAGTTGTTCTGGCTTTCCACCTCGGCATATAAATCCATGCCCGCCATGTGGCGGACGCGGTCGAGCAGCGCCCGCACCCGCCCCAGCGCACCGCCCGAAACCGCAACGCCGTTCAATACCAGGCAGTCATCCTCCAATCCTGGCTGGAACGTGACCCGCGTGCGGGTAAAAAGTCCTTCCAGGTTCATCGAGATGGAGCCGTTAGCCGGTAAGCGCAGGCAGGGGTCACGGTCGCCCCAATACTTAATGAAGGCGATATTCGGGTGGGCGAGGGCGGAAGCGGATGAGGGGGGCATGGAATGATGCAGCGATAGGATGATAATCCAAAACGGTGTGGCTGAATACCAGACCTCATTATAATACACGTGTGTTTGGGATAAAGTAAGGACCTCTAGCGCACTATGGCTTTTTCAAGAAAGCTTGACGGGTAGACAAAAAGACCCTTCTCGGTAAAATGGTTGCGACAAAACAGCCAAAAAAACCAAGGAGGGTCTGAATGGAGTATAGCACGCTTAAGCCCT